>Ga0080004_1115859_pt1 | contig 22485 bp, 22 predicted proteins | sample WasSprMetagenome_FD_69207 | JGI IMG/M metagenome (GOLD analysis project Ga0080004, IMG submission 69207) | Sulfidic aquatic microbial communities from Washburn Spring, Yellowstone National Park, USA - WS (SPADES assembly) (version 2) | ecosystem: Environmental > Aquatic > Thermal springs > Hot...
ATGCCATCGGGCCCGGAATACCGCCCGGAAGTGACACCGCTCACCTCGCCATCCTCGGTTATGACCCGTATAAAGTTTACACTGGAAGAGGTCCTTTTGAAGCAGCCGGAGCTGGCCTAGAATTGCAACCGGGAGATATCGCTTTCAGGGCGAACTATGCCAGCGTTGACGAAAACCTTGTGGTAACCGACAGAAGAGCCGGGAGGATCCAAACTCCATCTGAACTTGAGGAGGCCGTGAAGCAAGTCAAACTCCCCGTTAAATTCCTGTTCAAGAACACCACTGGACACAGAGCCGTGCTGGTTCTGCGCGGGAGGGGACTCTCAGCAGCCGTTGGTGATACCGATCCACATGAGGTCGGAAAGAAAGTACTCAAAGCAGAGGCCCTTGACAGGACTGCTGCAGCTAGGAGAACCGCTAGGATTGTTAATCTTTTTACCAGAAAGGTGTATCAAGTACTTAACAACCATCCACTGAACCAGCAAAGAAAGAAGGAGGGTCTTCCGCTTGCAAACATGATACTACTGAGGGGGGCAGGTGTGGTCCCACACTTGGAGCCCCTTGAGAAAAGACTGGGGATAAAGGCTGCATGCGTGGCTGCCGCAGCTCTCATAAAGGGCGTGTGTAAACTCGCAGGAATGGAGGTGATAGAGGTCGAAGGTGCAACAGGGAACGTCAACACCAACTTGCGAGGAAAAATCGATGCGACAGTGAAAGCGCTGGAAACGAACGATTTGGTTCTGCTTCACATAAAGGCCTTTGACGAGCTCGGCCATGACGGAAAGGCAGAGGAGAAGGTAAAGTTCATCGAGACCGTCGATGCCCACTTGGAGAAGCTTTGGGGTAAAGCCGATTTTCTGGTTCTCACCTCCGACCACACCACCCCTGTCGAGTTCAAGGAGCACGCGGGGGATCCCGTACCGGTTGCCCTAGCCGGACCTGGTGTAAGGAAGGACGATGTGAAATCCTTCGATGAAAGATCTTGTGCACGAGGTGGATTGGGGTACATAAGAGGTCCAGAGCTCCTCCCCATTCTAGCCAACCTGATGGGAAAAATGCACAAATTCGGAGCCTAGCGATTAGTCTCTTTTATTTGCTTGCAAAATAAAATCATATGCGAAGGGGACCGAGAATCATAACCGAAATCCCAGGACCCAAAGCGAGAGAAATCATAGCCAGAGATCAGAAAGTTATCTCGCCATCCTGCACTAGGGAGGATCCACTGGTCTGGGAGAGTGGAAGCGGTTGTTATCTCATGGACGTGGACGGAAACGTCTTCCTAGATCTTTCTGCTGGGATGTTCGTCCTCAATTACGGTTACTGTCACCCAGAGATTGTGCAGGCTGTGAGAGACCAGGCTGGCAAACTGGGGCACGTGCCAGGAACTGATTTCTATCATCCTCTGCAGGTTGAACTCGCCGAAAAACTAACCAAACTAACACCTGGCAATTTTGAGAAATACGTCTTCTTCAGCAACAGTGGGGCTGAGTCGGTTGAGGCCGCCTTTAAGTGTGCTAGGTGGCACGCGAGGAAACCTGGCATCATTTCCTTCATTGGGGCGTTCCATGGGAGGACCATGGGTGCTCTGAGTCTTACCGGAAGCAACTTTGTTCACAGGGAAAGATTCTCGCCGCTCGTTCCTGGGGTATACTTCATGCCCTTTGCTTATTGCTACCGTTGCCCGTTTGGGCAAAACTACCCTGGCTGCGATTTTTTGTGTGTTGAGTACCTTCGTAGGTCCCTCAAAACCATTGCCCCCGCGAGTGAGATAGGAGCTGTTATAACAGAACCCATACAGGGCACCTCAGGGTATATAGTCCCTCCACCCGAGTTCTTCCCCATGATAGTAGAGATTTGTAAAGAACATGACTGGCTCTTCATTTGCGACGAAGTGCAGACTGGCTTAGGAAGAACGGGAAAAATGTTTGCCATTGAGCACTGGGGAGTGATTCCAGACATCGTGTGTATCGCAAAAGCGCTGAGCGGGGGAATGGTGCCAATTGCAGCCACGGTTGGAAGGAAAGAAGTCATGAACTGGGAGAAGGGAGCACATGCAAACACGTTCGGAGGAAATGCTCTGGCTTGTGCCGCTGCGCTCGCTGGACTCAGAATCCTTGAAAGGGAGAACTTGGTGGAAAAAAGCGCCCGATTGGGATCTAAAGCACTCAAAAGGTTGGAGGAGTGGAAAGAGAAGTACCGAATGGTAGGCGATGTTAGGGGAAAGGGACTCCTGCTTGCCATTGAGTTCGTGAAGGATAAGAAAAAGAAGACCCCGGCACCTAGCGAAAGGGACGCCGTCGTGAGAGAAGGAATAAGGAGAGGAGTCCTAGTTTTCAGAGGCGGCAACTCCACTATCAGGATCGCCCCGCCCCTCATCATTCAGGAGGAGGAGCTACAACTCGGACTTGATTTACTGGAGGAAGCAATCAAGGAAGTCGAGGCAAAATGCTGAAGGAGCACTTCGGAATTAATGAAAAGGGACATTTGACGGTTCGGGGTTATGATGCAGTAGAGCTGGCAGAAAGGTTTGGTACTCCCCTATATGTCATGGATGAGGACAGAATTAGGGAAAACTATAGGAGATTCAAGTCCGCCTTTTCGAGCTGGCCGAAACTTCTAGTCTGCTATGCGTACAAAGCAAACAACAACATGGCGATTTGTAAGATACTTCAGCAGGAGGGGGCTGGAGCTGAGGTCGCCTCTTTGGTAGAACTCAAAATTGCACTTAAAGTTGGTGTTCCACCGGAGAAAATCATCTTCAATGGTCCCAACAAGACAGAGGAGGAACTTAGAGAGGCCGTTGAAAATGAAGTTCTCGTTAACTTGGACAGCATGGACGAGTTCGAAAGAATAGTCGCCATAGCAAGGCGCTTGAGGAAGACCGCCCGTATAGGCTTCAGGGTAAACCCAAACATAAAGCCCCCCACTCATCCCTACATCATGGCTGGGGCGAGGGAAAGCAAGTTTGGATTAGACTTGGAATCTGGAGAGGCCCTGGAGGCTTACCGACGAGCGAGCATGACAAAGGAAGTGAGAGTAGAAGCCGTACACTGCCACATAGGTTCCCAAATCCTCGAGCCCGAGCCCTTCATCGAGGAAGCAAGAAAAATCATGGAGTTCGTTGCCGAGCTCTCGCGAATTTGTAAGATAGAAAAGGTGGATTTCGGGGGAGGGGTGGGAATACCCTATAAAGGTGAGACGCCGATGCCGCTCGAAAAGCTTGGACAGGAGATAATCATGGAGGTGAAAAAGGTGGTGGAGAGAGAAAGGCTCGAGCCTCCCACCCTCGTGCTAGAACCTGGCAGGTATTTGGTGGCGGATGCTGGGGTTCTCCTCCTCCGCGTCGGCGCCTTTAAGGAGAGAACCTTCATGCCTTCTTGGGTCTATGTTGACGCAGGCATGAATGCTCTGATACGTCCCGCTCTGTATGGCTCTTACCACCATATCGAACTAGCCAACAGGATGAACGAAGAACACAACTGTTTGGTGAATGTGGCAGGTCCCCTCTGCGAGACCTCAGATGTCTTAGGGTGGGAAAGGAGACTGCCGCGACCCCGACCAGGTGACATAGTTGCCATCTTCGATGTCGGTGCCTATGGACTTTCCATGTCAAATCAACACACCGCACACCCGAGACCTGCTGTTGTGCTGGTTTCCGAACGTGGTGTAGAGGTCATCAGGGAGAGAGAAACCTTCGAAGATCTCACAAGGTTGGACAGAATTCCGGCATGGCTGATTTGATTGTAGTGAAGTTTGGGGGTTCGTCACTAGACGGGGGAAAAAGAGTCATTGCCGCCGCTGAATCCGTTGCTAGAGAGGTCAAAAGAGGAAAGAAAATTGTAGTGGTCGTTTCCGCAATGGGTGACACTACCGATCATCTCATAGCTCTGGCCAAGGAAGCCACAAGAGGAAAAATAACACCTCAAGAATTGGACGGAATCATGGGGCAAGGGGAAATCCTCTCCGCAAAGGTCTTCGCTGCCTCTCTTTCCAGCCTTGGTCTCAAGGCCCGAGCCATCACTCCAGACCTGCAGGAATGGCCCATCATAACCGACTCCAGTCCCGGCAATGCTCGGATAGACCTCCCTGCAACCAAAGAAAGGGTGAAGAAATTCCTCGAACCCATGTTGGAGAGGGGCGAAATCCCCGTGGTGTGCGGCTTCCTAGGTAAAGATCCTTCCGGAAACCTAACCACACTGGGAAGAGGAGGAAGCGATATCACTGCCTTTGTCCTCAGTCACTGCCTCCAGGCGACCGAGACGGTAATAGTCTCGGATGTGAATGGAATCATGAGTACAGACCCTGCTCTCGTAAAGAATACCAAGTTGCTGCCACGAATAACCGTAGAGGAGCTGAGAGATCTGGCTAGGTTCGGCATGAGGAAGATGCACCCAAGGGCTCTCGACTTCAAGGATCCTAAAATAAAAGCTAAGATAATAAACTTCAGACATGGGGATTTATCCGCAAAAGGGACAGAAATTGTGGGACCCACCTCAAAACCTGTGAGCGTGAAACTTTACGAGAAGCCTTTGACCATGGTCACGATAGTGGGGGAAAACATGCAGACTACGCCCGGCATCCTTGCTAAGACCGTTTCCCCCCTGAGTAAAAAGGGAATAAATATTTACGGAGTTTCTATCGGTCCGCGCTCTTTCTCCCTCTACGTGAGGGAGCAGGACGGGGACAAAACCTTGAGAACTCTCCACCAAGTCGTTGTCAAAGACAGGCACATGAAATCGGTAACGAAGGCCGGCAAGCTGGCTCTAATCGTGTGTGAGAGCGAGAAGTTCATCGACACCCCAGGAATGATAGCAAAGCTAAGCCAACCCCTTGCAAACGAGGGGATAAACATCGTGGAAATGATGACCAGCAGAGCATCCATAAGCTTCCTCTTGGATTGGGAGAACGGAAAAAGAGGGGCCGAGCTCCTCTCAAAGGTGATGGAGGAAATCGGATGAGGTTCGAGGGAACTTACACCGCCTTGGTGACACCCTTCGACAAACAGGGAAATCTGGATGAGGAAGGGCTGAGAGAGCTCGTTCGTTTCCAGCTACAGGAGGGGATTGATGGTCTTGTCCCCGTTGGCACCACTGGTGAATGCTCCACTCTATCGTACGAAGAACATGAGCGCGTGATAGAGATAGTTGTCGAGGAGGCTAAGGGAAGAGTTCCGGTGGTGGCGGGTACGGGTAGCAACTCTACGCGTGAGGCACTCATGCTGACCAAATTTGCCAAAGAGGCTGGAGTGGACGGGGTCCTCCTCGTGGTCCCCTATTACAACCGCCCTACTCAAGAGGGTCTATATCAGCACTTCAAGGAACTGGCCGAGAAAGTCGATATCCCGCAGATTCTTTACAACATCCCGTCACGCACAGGAGTAAATCTGTTACCACAGACGGTGGCGAGACTTGCGGAGATAAGAAACATCGTTGGAATCAAAGAGGCCAGCACGATCGACCAAGTGTCCGAAATCATAGAGCTGACGAGAGGAAAAGATTTCGTGGTCTTCTCCGGAAACGACAATCAAACCCTACCCATCTTGGCGCTTGGAGGGATTGGTGTTATTTCGGTTGCTTCCAACGTTGCCCCAAAGCTCGTGAGCGAGATGGTTCGCGCCTTCCGCAGGGGAAAAGTAGAAGAGGCAAGAGAACTTCACTACAGGCTTTTCCCCCTTTTCAAGGCTCTTTTCCTCGAGACAAACCCAGCGCCCGTTAAGGCCGCACTTGAAATGATGGGATTGCCAGCAGGCCCGCCAAGACTTCCCCTAGTTGAAATCAGTCAGCAAAACAGAGAGATCCTGAGAAAGGTTCTAATCGATTTGGGATTACTGAAAAAGTAAAGTCTGGTAAAGAAAAAAAATTCTGCCCCGTAGTTTTGGATGGAAAAGAAAACGAGAAAGAGGAAGTTATACACGATGAAGCTAGTTTGGAAGGAGGTGTGAAATGCCAGCAGTTTTCTTGGAAATAACCTTAGAGGCAGTAGAAAAGTCTCTGTTAAGGCTCTTCTAAATAGCGGAGCACAAGATCTCGAGGTAGTGGTTCCAAGAAGCGTGTGGAAGCAAATAGGGGCTAAAGGAGAGCGAAGATGCGGCCTTATCTTTGGTGGTAGAAGTTTCCTTTCCGAGACATGTAAAGTAAAGGCGGAAGTAAGGAACCCGGAAACCGGCGAAGTGAGGACAGCAGAACTTGACTGTTCTGTTCTCCCTGACAAAGAGCTGGATTGTGTTCTTCTTGGAACAGAGGCACAGGCAAAACTAGGTGTGATACCAAACACAAAAAGCGGGAAACCGCTCTTCCTTTAAATTCAAATTCGAAAAAGAGATGCGAGCCAAGATTATTGGTCTGGTGGCTGTAGTCTTGATTCTTGGGAGTCTTGGATTGTACATCTATCAAGAGCACCAGAAGCGCGAAGCACTCAAAAATGTAGAAATTTACCTCGCCGATGTCGATGTTAAAAGTATTGGGGCCACAAGTGCAACCTTGGAGGTTAAACTAAAGTTTTACAATCCGGGTAACACCGCAGCGACTTTAGACAGGGCGGATTACTCCCTTTACGGAAATGCGCTTTACGTCGGTGATGGTAGAATCACAGAGAAGGTTGAGATAGATCCAGGAGAAAACAAAATCGTGACAACGCCCTTCAACCTGTCTTATTCTGGAACTCTCGGGGTGCTTTGGGAAGCTCTCCGAACTGGTGGACAAATTACTTGGAGGGTGGTTGGAGACGCTTACATAACTACCCCGCTTGGAACTCTAACCAGACACTTTGACGAAAACCTAAAGGTTTCGGCGGCTTAACCAACAAATTTTTGAAAAGTCGCGGAAATTTTAGAGGGCCGGTAGATCAGCGGTAGATCGCTCGCTTGGCATGCGAGAGGTCGCGGGTTCGAATCCCGCCCGGTCCACTGTTGTATTTGTAGGTTGAATTTACGAATGGGTAAGAAAATCGCAACAATAATCCAGACGACGATTTATACAAATTGTAATCGATGAAGCTTTTGGAATCTGCAAGTGGAAACTCTATATTTGCCGCTACTAGCTGCCCAGTTCTCCACCAAAAATCTCAAAGACTTTGAAAGGATCAAAGAAGTAAAATTCGAAAGCCATAACCTCAAAGTTTCATCTTCCAGACTTCATCTCCCACGCGATGAACATTCGCCACCACTTTACCCTTCTCGGGCTTTTTACCGTTTATGAGCGAAACACCCACCACAATGGGCTTACCGTACTTTTCATCCACTACCAAAACGATCTCTCCCTCTTTGAGCTCGGTCATTTCAACGATGCCTGGAGCCATAACATCTGCTCCTTTCAAAAGGTGCGGGACTGCCCCCATATCCACCTTTACTTTCTTCAGCTCGAATCGCTCAACGAAATGAAGTGAGGGAAAAAGTCTTTCCTCTTTTCTGAAACAAAGAGGTTTCCCCTCGACCAAAAATATCTCCATGTCCTTGAACCGGGCCTTCTCCACCTGTTTAAGCTCCCCTTTAAATCCCAAAGAGCGAAGCTCCTCAACCAGTTTTTTCACATCCTTTTTGCTGAGGAAGAATCGCCTCACTTATTAAGATAGTTCCCGGTTTTATGATGTCAACACCGACCAAACCCTTCGACGTACTGACGCGCTCCCTGAACTCGGTGGTACTGGTGGGTCTGAAAGGAGGACAAGTGGTAAGAGGAAAGCTGGTGGGTTTTGACCCCCATGTCAACTTAGTTTTGGAGGAAGCGGAGGAACTAAAAGATGGTGAAGTGGTTAGGAGATACGGAAAAATGGTAATACGCGGAGATAACGTAATCTTCATCTCGCCTGCTCCATGACGAAAGGAACTCCCTCTCGGGGCAAGAGGCATCACGTCACCCACCTTAGGTGCAGAAGATGCGGAAGAAGGGCGTACAATCCGCAAAAGAAGAAATGCGCAGCCTGCGGTTACGGTCGCTCCAAGCGGATCTACAGATACAGCTGGAAAACCAAAAACTTCAGGCGCCTGAGACTCAGATAAATCCAATTTCTAGTGCGATGAGTTTGAAATGTCCGTTAACTGGAGCGAAATAGACCGGAAGTGGCAAGAGCTTTGGACTAAGGCTGGGCTTTGGGAGGCTGAACCGGACAATAGGCCGAAGTTCTATCTGACTGTGGCCTATCCCTATGTCTCAGGACCGATGCACTTGGGTCATGCAAGAACCTACCTCATCCCCGATGTCATAGCTAGGTACAAGCGCATGAAGGGCTTCAATGTCCTCTTCCCCATGGCCTACCACTTCACAGGGACACCCATCGTGGGGGCAGCCAAACGTGTCAGAGACGGAGACCCGCAGATGATCTCCACGCTGAGGAGATTCGGAGTAAAGGAGGAGGAGCTGAAAAAACTTGGAGATCCCATGTACTTTGCCAACTACTGGGCTAGGATAAGCGAGCTTGGTTATCGGAAGGGAATGGAGCTTCTCGGGCTTTCGATTGATTGGAGGAGGGAATTCACCACCGTCGACCCACATTACAAGAAGTTCATCACCTGGCAGTATCACAAACTCTGGGAACGCGGGCTAATTGTGAAGGGAAAACACCCGGTCAAGTGGTGTCCGGGGTGCAAAAATCCCGTGACCGACCACGACCTGCTGGAGGGAGAGGGTGTTGAAATCCTGGAGTTCACGCTCATCAAGTACAGGAAAGGCGACCTGATTTTCCCTGCCGCCACCCTGCGCCCGGAGACCATTTTTGGTCTTACAAACATCTGGCTCAATCCTCGCGCAAAGTACGTGGTGGCAAGAGTGAATTCGGAGAAGTGGGTAATAAGCGAACAGGCAGTGGAGAAGCTGAAAGAGCAGGGGATGAAGGTGAGCATTGAAAGTTCTTACTTGCCCGAATTTGGAGCGGAGGTAGAGGTGCCCCTGACCGGGAAGAAAGTTCCCATCCTACCAGCCGACTTTGTTGACCCCAACTCCTGCACGGGTGTGGTCGGCTCAGTCCCCGCCCATGCTCCCTACGACTACGTGGCCCTGAAGGATTTGGAGAAGGATCCACAGTGGGGAGAGATAGCAAGGAGGCTTGAACCCATCTCGCTCATCACCCTCCCCGGATACGGTGAATGCCCCGCTGTGGAGGTGGTGAAACGAATGGGAATCGAAAACCAGAAGGATCCAAAGCTTGAGGAGGCCACCAAGGAGGTTTATCGAGAGGAATTCATGCGGGGGGTCATGAAGGACTGGACGGGTGAATATGCCGGGTTACCGGTCTCCGAGGCCAAACTCAGAGTAAAGGAGGATTTACTGGGAAAGGGTGACGCGGCTGTGATGTACGAGTTCTCGCTCCTCCCCGTCATTTGCAGGTGCGGTTCGACGTGTCTGGTCAAGATAGTGGAGGACCAATGGTTCATAAACTATGCCGACCCCCAATGGAAGAAGCTTGCTCGCGAGGTCTTTTCAAAAATGAAGTTGCTCCCACCCGAGACAAGGGCGCAGTACGAATTCGTCGTTGACTGGCTTCACGAATGGCCTTGCACGAGGAAAGTTGGACTGGGAACTCCTGCCCCTTGGACCAAAGGTTGGATCATAGAGTCCCTCAGTGATTCCACCATTTACATGGCATACTACACCATCTCCCACCTCCTAAAGCAGATCGAGCCGGACAGGCTTGACGATGAAGTTTTCGACTTCATCTTCTGGGGAAAGGGACAGGCTGACGAACTCGAAAGAAGGAAGGGGATTCCGAAGGAACTCCTGGAACGAATGAGAAAGGAATTCGAGTACTGGTACCCCTTGGACTACAGAATTTCGGCGTACGAGCTCATCCCCAATCATCTCACTTTTTTCGTCTTTCATCATTCACTCCTCTTCCCCCACAAGCTGCCCAAGGGGATTCTCGCCTTGGGAATGGTCATGCTAGAGGGCAGAAAGATGTCTTCTTCAAAGGGATGGCTCGTCACCATACCAGAGGCGGTCCAGAAGTACGGGGCCGATGGGGTAAGGCTATACCTTTTGTCCGGGTCAGAACCTTGGCAGGACTTCAACTGGAGGGAAAAGGAGGCCGCCTCGATATGCAGAAATCTGCAAAGGTTTGCCTCTCTTGTCGAAACTTGTCTTTCCCTGCCGGAGGGAGGAGAAGAAACAGATATTGACAGATGGCTGATGAGCAGGTTCCAACGGATAATAGAGAAGGTCGAGGAAGCCATGGAGAACTTTGAGACGAGGAAGGCCCTGCATGCAGCGTTCTTCGAGGCGATGAAGGATATCGAGCGGTACCTTGAACGAGGAGGGAAAGGTAAAACTCTCAAACAGGTCCTTAGAACCTGGCTCATTCTCCTTTCCCCCTTCCTTCCGCACCTATGCGAGGAGTTTTGGTCGAGGATGGAGAAAGGATTCGTTTGCCAGCAAAAATGGCCGGAGGCCAGGAAGGAACTTATAGACGAAACCGCGGAGGCGATGGAAGAGTATCTAGAGCTCGTTCTGGAAGACATGAGGGAGATAATCCAAGTTCTGGGGAGAAAACCCAGACTCGTTTGTCTGTACGTGGCGGCTCCTTGGAAGAAAGAGGTTTTGAAGGGGATAATGGAGGGTCTGAGGTTCGAGGAGCTCTTGCAAATCGCCGAGAAAAAAGCCTCAAAGCAGGAGGCAGCCGCGTTTATCAAAAAAATTCAAAAGGAGATTAAACAGATGAAATCAGATATCCTCCGCGCCTTGGTCCCCGTGCGCGAGGAGGAATATCTGAAGCGCAATCTCGACTACCTTCAGAGGAAGTTGGGAGCAGAGGTTAGGATATACTCGGAGGAGGACCCAGCAAAGTACGACCCCGCTGGAAGAAGCTCCAAAGCAATGCCCCTCAAACCTGCGATCTACCTTGAATGAACTAAGACCTGAACTAAGGAAAGCCAGCGAGGAAGTCCGATGGCTTCTGGACAGGGGTTATCCTCAAGAGTCGGTCCTCACCTTCGTCGGAAATCATTACAAGCTCTCCCTCGCGGAAAGAAACATCCTAGCCCGGGTGGTTTTCCCAGAAAAGGAGGCAGCCGAACTCAAACGGAGGAAAGCAGACCCTAGGGAAATGCTCGGAAAAAAGGTTGGGATAGATGGATACAATGTTCTGATAACGGTTGAGGCGATCGTCGCTGGCAAACCCGTTTTCCTCTGCGACGATGGATGGGTTAGGGATGTGAGTGCCGTCTTCGGAAAACACCGCATAACTCCCCTCACGCACAAAGCCCTGGACGAAATCTTGGCCATTTTCGATTCCGCCAGGCCGGAATCCGTCGATTTCCTCTACGAAAAACAGGTGAGCTGGAGCGGAAAACTGGCGGAGCTCACAAGGAAGAAGATGGAAGAAAAAGACATCGACGGAACGGCCAAGACCGTTGCAAAGGTTGATTCGGAGCTGAAGAAACGGTACGACTTGATCGCAACGAGCGACCGCGTCATCATTCTCAAGCACTTCAAGGTACTCGACCTACCGGCACTGGTTGCCGGAAAAATCGGAACACCTCTCATCCGACTATAGGTTTACTGTTACTATGGTAAAAGACACATTACCTTTTATGGGAATTTTCGGAATTTCTCATTTAACATTAGTTCGAAAAATGAACCGATAATTAAATTATAAGTTCAAAAAAAGAACTTAAGATGCGAGAAACGCTCGAGCTTCTCAACGAATGGTGGTTCTCTGGCAAGGTGTCCGAAAAAAAGGCGCCACCTTATAGAAGAAGGCAGTTCGGTCCCCTCTGGGAGGAAATGAAATACCGCCAAATGCTCGTCTTAACGGGTCTCCGGAGAGTCGGAAAGAGCACCCTCATGTACCAAATCATACAGGAACTCCTTCAAGCAGGGGTGCCACCTGACCACATCCTATACTTCAGTTTCGACGAAAGGACTGCCAGAATTCTTGAGTTGCTTCGGGAATATCAGAAAATAACAGGTGTCGCTTGGAAGGAGGAGAAGATATACATTTTTCTCGATGAAATCCACAAACTTCCCAGATGGAGCGAACAAGTGAAGATTCTTTATGATTCCCTCCCCAAGGCCAAACTCCTTCTATCCGGATCCGCTAGCGTACTCCTCCAGAAGGGGGCACAATCCGACCTCGCGGGGAGATACTTTTTGAGAGAAATAGATGTACTCTCCCTCAAAGAATTCGCCGAGTTGCGCCTGGGAAAGAGAATCGAAAGCTTGGAGCTCTGGAGGGGAGAGCTGGAAGCCCTCTTACCGAGCTACCTCAAGCGCCCCTTCCCCGAAATCGTTGAATGGGAGGGGGAAAAGGTAAAGGAATACATCAAAGAGCTCGTTATTGGAAAGTGCCTTCGAGAGGACCTACCAAAGATCTTCGGTCGAGTTCGTGTGGAGATGCTAAACAGCTTGGTTGAGTTGTTCATGAGATCGCCCGGGTGCCTACTAAACCTGACCTCCCTCTCGGCGAATCTAGGTGTGCATAAGCTCACCCTCCAAGAGCACCTCTTCTACTTGGAGTTCGCAAAGCTCATCCGGGTAGTCAAGAACTTTAGGCCCTCCGTCAGAGCGGAGTCGAGAAAGCTGAAAAAAATTTACCCCAGCAACATCTCCCTCGCTTTCCCTTTCGCCCCAAGACTCGAAGAGGGACCCGTTTATGAGACCGCCACGGCCTCTGCCCTAGATCTTCAGCACTATTGGAGAAAGGGGTATGCCGAAATCGACTTCGTTAAGAAAGACGAAGAGATTCTCCCCATTGAAGTCACGAGTGCGGAGGAGATTCTAAAGGAGAAAATAAGGAGGCTCTTGGGCTTCATGAAAAGGTACGACCTCAAAACAGGAGTTTTCGTGTACGGCGGGAGGGAGCGGCTGAAGAAAGAGGTCGACGGGAAAACGATAGAGATCGTCCCGCTCCTGGACTTGCTCTTCGACTTCAGAATATGATATTTATTCTGGTGCAGAACTACTGTTCTGGGGCAGAACAATGCTTTTCGACACCAGGCCGAAAGAAGAAAGGAAAGCGCTCTTTGACAGAGAAAGAGAAATAGAAGAGCTGAAAAAATCGTTAAGACACCCAATAATCGTCTTAACTGGAATAAGAAGAATAGGAAAGACTTCCGTCTTCCTCAAAGAAATCAAACGAGAAAGCCTCCTGCTGGACGCCAGAGCTCTGCCACCGAATTATGGCAGAAGAGAATTTTTTGGTCTACTTGCAAACTCGCTCCAGCCCTCGCTTCCAAGGCTAGGGGAAATCCTGAGGTCGGTCAAGGGAGTCAAGTTGGTCGGGCTCGAAATCGAATTTGAGTGGAGAAAGAAAGGAGCGAATTTGGCTGAACTTTTTGATAGATTCAACGAGCGGAACCTCATCATCGCCATCGACGAGGCCCAGAGACTGAGAGGGCCTTCCTCCGAGGAAATAAGGAATGCCATCGCCCACGCCTATGATTATGACAGAAATCAATTTCATCCTGACGGGCTCGGAGGTTGGTTTGCTCTACGATTTCCTAGGAATCGAGGACCCGAGCTCACCACTCTATGGAAGATACATCCATGAGGTTAGGCTTGAGAGATTTGACGATCAGAAATCCTTAGAGTTTTTGGAGAGAGGCTTTGAGGAAGCTGGTGTGAAAGTTCCGCAAGAACTCTTGAACCAGGCCGTCGGGGAACTCGATGGGATACCTGGTTGGCTGACTTTCTTTGGCAACTCTTACTTAGCTGGGAAGAAAGACTTGAGCTCCATAAAAGAGGCCGCCATCCAGCTCGCGCTAGAGGAGCTCAAAAACTTGCTAAGAGGGAGGTCTTCCAGATTTTCCCTTGTCTTGAGGGGAATTGCGGAGGGGCGCAGAAGCTGGACCGAAGTCAAGCGGTACGTGGAGGAAAAGGAAGGAAGAACCATCTCCAGCAGCGTCCTCCAAAACGTCTTGGAGACGCTCGAGAAAATGAGCCTCGTCAAAGACTACACCTTTCTAGACCCGATTTACGAGGAAGCCTCCAAGCTTTTGTAAAATCTCAGAGGGTAAAGCAAGGGGCTGTGCTTCTCACTGCCCAACTCATTATGGAGGAATCTAACCGGCTCCTCCTGGTCCAGCTCAAGAAAAATATTTGAGTCAAGCAACATCTCTATTCTAACTCCCTCTTGATCCTAAGCTCTGTGACCTCATGCTGTAGCTCGACACCGCTCTTCCTCACATGGGAAAGCATCCCGTAAATAGCCTCCACGGGGTCCCCTATTTCTTCAGCAACGTTCAACGCCTCCGACACTTGGGCGAGCCAATAGGCTATGGCTTTCTCCGAGGCGATGCTCAACGACCCTCTCCCATAACCAAACAGTTTCATGGCAGCTTCCCTGAATTTTTTCTCAAGCTCGTCGGGAAGGTAAACCTTTATTCCTGCCATCATAATTAAGGGTCTAAATCCTTTTCACCTGGGACCAAACCGGAGAAGTGTCGATGTTTCACAAGTCTTCCTGCCCTTAGCCGACAGGCTCAGCGGTACTCTCTTGGTCGGAGGCCTAGAAAGTGCACTGGATTGAGAAGTTGCCGTTCAGAGCTTAAACAACCTCGCTTTCTTGAAATCCAGGTCTTGAAAAAAGGCAATGCCCCCTTGGGATTTTGCTATTCGTTTGGTTTTAAACGTGTTCAATTCACCAAACGACTCAGAACTTCGGAGAAAGGCAGGCAAGGAAGGCACTCGCCGGGACAACAAGCGGTTTCTCCTGAAAAACGTCCCTAGAGAGATACACCACCTGCTTGATTTTCCCAACGACCCTCTTATCCACCTCCACCTTGCCCCACTTCACCTCAAAACCTTTCAGCCCATCTTTTTCCACAACCACGTCTATCTCCCTTGCATTTCTCCAATAAAAAGACCTAAGTTCCTTTCCGTCAGAACATGACCTAGCCAAGTGCGAGGCAACTACCGACTCCACCATCTTTTCCTCTTCCACCTCCTTCATCAGACACCAGCGCGAAAACATGTGAAAGAAAAGAGGATCGAGAAAATGGATTTTCTTGTTCTTTCCAAAGTTCACCAGACCCGTGCTCGGATCTATGTGGTAAAGGGTAAGGGTAACGAAGAGAGAGTTCAGCAGGTGGACGTATGCACTGGCCGTTTTGGGAGATTTCACCCCCGTTTCCTTAGCTATTCCCTCCCAGCTCAAGGGGGATGGTACTTTTGAGAGCAAGACCTTCACGATCTCTCTGGCCACCTCCACGCTCCTCCCCATCTTGGCAATGTCGGTCATGAACCAGGAAAGATAAGTGTCATAAACCTCCCCTGAAACTTTTCCGCTTTCCAAGAAGGATTCCACAGCAAGTGGAAAGCCCCCGCAAGCGAGGTACTTCTCCAGCATAGAGTTCAGCCGGTCCAGAAAGGGGAGACAGACAACGGTTTTCCCCTTTATTTCCTCCTCCTCGAGCGTTTGGAGGGGAGATGGAAGCCTTTCGTAGAGCTCTCGATCCACCACTTTGAGGAAACCCCTGAAAGAAAGAGGGAGGAGCATGAAATCCTTTCCTTTTCCTCTCCTGCCCGGAAACATCTCAACCTCTCTTCTCGCCAGCAGACTCGTTGAGCCCGTCAAAACAAGCACATCCTCCCTCAGCCTCCCCGAATCGATGAGCATTTTTATGCTCCTGTACCACTCCTTGGGGAAGGTTATCTCGTCCAAAAAGATGTATGAGCTCCCTATACCCAGCCCCTCTCTCATCTTCAGATATCCCTGGAGAACCTCTCCCACCTCCCGGAAATCGGTGAGACCGTCGCAGGAGAAGTAAAAGATGGCTTCCTCCCTCACTCCCAAATCCAGCAGCTTCTTTATCAGAAGCTTGAGAGCTGTTGTCTTTCCAACCTGTCTTGGGCCGAAAAGAAAATGGAGGGAGAAGGGCTCGAATCGGAAACTCTCCACAAAATCGGGAACCCACCTGTTTTTCTTTTCTTTCCATTTTCGATAATCCTCATCCTCGTCGAGCCTTTCCCTTCCTCGCCACCATGGGTTCCGTGAAGCGAGGATCTCGGTCGAAATCATCGGTATTTAGAATGCCGAAATTTTAAATAATATTCGGTAATTTAATTACTGCTTCCCAAAAATTAAAATGGGAAAACCCAACAAATATTGATGGGAATAATCGGAAAAGTCGACGACAGGGGAAGAATAGTTTTGCCGAAGCGTCTCAGAGAAGAATTGGGTCTGAGCAATGGCGATTCAATCGTCTTCGAGAAGATTGGAGAGTATTATGCACTAAAGAAGCTAGCGACAACGAAGAGACTGGAAGAAATCATGAGCTGGAATCCCCAGCGCACCGCTGAGCCCGAACCGATCTCCCCACAAGAAATGAAAAGGATTTGGAAAGCTTGACCGGTCTGGACTCAAACATCCTCGTCTACGCCCTCGATCCCCTTCTACCCGAGCATGAGCGGGCCAAAAGGGCTGTGTTGAATCTCGATGGTTGGTACCTGAACTCCACGGTTATACACGAAGCCTATCACGCACTTGTATTTAGGAGAAAGATGAAACCCACCGATGCTGTGGAGAAGCTTGTCGAACTGTTGCGGGATGATAGGACGCATTTTCTGAACCAGACAAAGCAGGTTTCCCTCCTCGCCCTTGCCCTCGCCGAGAAATATAACTTGGGAGGGCGAGATTCCTTGATCATCGGATGCTATCTTTATCACGGGGTGGACAGGATTTTTACGCATGATGAAGAAATCCTCAAGCTGGAAGCGGTGGATTTCAGAGGAAAGAGAGTAAAGTTCGAGGACCCGATTTCAGCGCGCTCCTCCAAAATCTCTTGAAGAGTGATTTAATTTGCAAAAAGAACGAGGAATATTTTATCTCGGATCCCCTTCTGCATCGTGCGCTCCGGAGCGGCATCGTCTAGCTCAGACTCAGGTTAAAGTTCTCTAGGTCGTCGCCTACGGGGCGCATCTGTGAGGCAGGGGCATTGCCAAAAGATTCAAATAAAACACAGAGGGGATAAGCCGCTTAAAAATACCTCATGTCCCTGAAGAGGCGAGCCGTTGGTTGTCCTGCCAAGGTTATTTTGGGCATAGCTCAAGCTGGCGGTAAATCAGAGAAACCTTGTGAACATGAAGTTGGTTCGATAGGATCCTAGCGAATGCAGGTCTAGTGGGCATGAGTGAGTACCCCGTGCGGTGGGATAAGTATTCTTATTTCTCCAGTGAATATCTGGCCCGATACCTAGTTGCTGGCCCTTGCCGTTACGACGGAAAAGAGAAAACGAGTCAGTGCTTCCGAGCTCGAGTCAAGGCGTGGGCGAGCATGGGGTCGGGCAGAGAGTAGGTTCCGTCCTCGTTTTTCCTGAGGTATTCGCTGTTGAGGAGGTTCTCCAGTAGATTGGTGAATACTTTGTCCGCGACTGCTTTGTGCTCCTTGACTTCCAGATTTCGCTTAAGGTCCGTCCAGCTCGCTTTCCCTAAGCGGGCCGCCGCCTCCATTATGTAAACGTACCTCTTTTCAGCACCAGGCCTCAGCCTCAAGAAGTTTTGAAATTCTTTGAGCGACAACCTGCTGCCCCTCTCCATGGTCTCCTCAAGGACTTTTTCGCTACAGGTCCCCAGTTCGGCGGAGACCGCACCGAAGAAGGTCAGCCACCCAATTATTCCGTCGAGCCTTCTCACAGCAGATTCGACGGCTGCGGGGTCTGGTCTAATCCCAACCTGCTGGAAGCCCTTCTGGAGGAAATCGACCGCCCGATCCTCTGGGAGCCTAGGCACGCGGATCTCAAGTGCCCCCCTTCCGTAAAGGGGGGAGGTAGGGTCATTCGCCCCCAGAAAGTCCCGCAGGAGCCCGAACTGGGATCCACTCACGATCATCTGGATGTGATCCAGCTCGTCGTACGCGAAGGCCATGAGCTTCTGCAAACTGTATCGCTTGAGCTTCCTGAACTCCTGGGCCTCGTCGATTACCAGTAGGGCCTTCGTCCCGCTCTCCTCGGCCAGCCGGTTGAAGGAATAGAGCAAATCTAGGACATCGAAGTCCTCGATGGCTTTTCCCCACTCGAAGTGGATCCAGGGGAATTCCGAGTTGACCCTTAGCCACCTTATTCCTCGAAGGATCCCCAAGATTTTCTCCCTCCAACCGCCCTGTTCTTGAATCACGCTGTTCAGCTCCCGCTCTAGGTGAACCATCAGGCTGCGCTTCCCTATGGTTGGCTCTTCGGCGAAGGCGTGCCCGTTGATGGAAAGGTAGGGGAGGCCGGACTCCGCGAGGCAGGTCTTGATCAGGGAGGTCTTGCCGGTTCTTCTCAGCCCGGTGACCATGATGAGCGGTGCCCTTGCCCTTCTGTCTCTCAGCAAGCCCATGAGCTGCGCAAAAGGCTGCTCGAAGTCGTAAAGGTCCTTCAGGTTGTTTTTGGGTCTCAGGTCGAAGTACATCTTTAACTCACCCCCGTTAGTTACTTACCCCCGTTAGTAAAAAAGCCACCGTCTCATCGCGAGTGGCTATCCTCCTTTTCCACGTTTGGCATTATATGGGTATCTTCTGTGTTTATTGCCTGACAAATCGGTTCCTTGAATCACCCGAACTCGGTCTCTTGCTTTGTTCTAGGTTTTCCCTTTCCGTCTCCCGAAACCACCAGTACGCTGTTCGCTCTCCAGTGCCGTCTCTCTCACGAAATCACTAACGAACCTGTGCTCGATTTCGGCTCTTTTTATCAATCCTCCTTCAATTGGAGTAACTCTAACGAATTAGCATAAAAGTCGCGCCAATCCCTTATAAATTCAGAGCACCCCATGAAAGAGAGGTTAAATTAAATTCCATTGCAGATTTTCGGGGCTGGGGCTCATAGAGGGCACGATAGAGCACTGGTCAGTTTTTTTGAGAAAGGCACGGACACAATTCTTGGCACTCACCAAATATCAGAGCATCTCCAAACCGGAGGTTTTTGTTGTGCCTAGCTTGCCAGGGCTTGAGCGACTCAAAGATAAGTGAGGTAAGGGCAAGATGATTGTGGGAGCCCTGTCAAGATATAAGGACTGGTTGAAAGAGGCGGAGGATGACCTCGGATCTGCCAAATGTCTCCTAGAGGGCGGGCACTACAGCAAGTCCTGCTTCCATTCCCACCAGGCTGCGGAGAAGGCTGTGAAGGCCCTTCTGATCCGATGCTGCGGAAGGTACGAGGAAATGCACAGCGTTGTAGGCCTCTTCAAACTGGCGACCGAGTCTCTCGAAGTTCCTCAGGCTGTCTTTGAGGCGGCGAACAGACTGGACCGTCACTACATTCCGTCCCGATACCCAAATGCCTGGCCAAGCGGCGCACCACATGAAAGGTACTCCAAGAGGGATGCAGAGGAGGCGATGGAGGATGCAAGAACAATTCTTGCCTTCGTTAAGGAAAAAATTGGATGAGGTCCTAGTGAGAGTTCCCTCTTTCGGGCCCAAGGAGGAGCTCGAGAAGCTCCTGCTCTCCCTCGTTCAAGAATACAATCCTGAATGCGTGCTACTCACGGGATCGCTCGCCTCCGGCGAGTGGGTGAGTGGCAAGAGCGATGTAGATATCTTGGTCGTGGTGAGGGAGGAGAAAGAGCCAAGCACTAGGTTCCGACTCGAGTCCTTGGGTAAATTGGATGTAAACATCTCGATTTTCAGCTTGGGTGAAATCTTGCAGGGTGTGAGATCGCTCAACTTCTTCTTCATCGAGGCGGTTGTTTCTGGCATTCCCCTTTATGGCACCCTGCCCAACGTAATTTTGGCCGAAATCAAGGAGTTGAAGCTGGAAAGGGTTGAAAGGGGATGGAGATTCCGACCAGCTTAAGAACGTAGGTTGTAATTCTTTTCTGTTACTATAGTAACAGACATTCGAATCGCGTCAGGACGTAATCCCCGAGGTACTTGTGTGTCACGAGAATTCTCGTGTGCTCGTCAAGCATCCTTGTGTCGTTATATCCCTTTGCTCGTTGGGATTTTGGTAGCACCGATGAGATTTACAGACGATTTAAATTTTCACGCACTCGATTCCAACCTTCTTCAGTGCGTAGCAAACCTCGCTAACGAAGTCACCGTAGGCAACAACCCAGTGGAAACCAACCATCTCCCTTACCAATTTCCTCCAATCCCCTTCTATCTGCACCTCCATCTGGGAACGACATATGGGGAGGAAGGGTGTATCAACAATTTTTCCTCTGAATACCAGCCATCTCTTCCCGTGGAAATCTGGGTCAATCACGGTTACCGTCTGTCCCTTTTTCATGATCACCCTAGGGGCAACCCCATAGTCCGACTCGAAGTGCGTATACAGTTCCGTTGGTTCAGGCGTCTTCCCATCCATTCTCCTCGGTGCAGTGCAGTGGGCTAGGGTAACCATGCCATCGCGTGGATAGCAGGGGTCCACAAGCCAAACGGGTCTCCCCGAGATGTAGTGGAGGAGGATTGCGGCAGGTATTACAACGAAATCCGATTCACAAACTGCTATGTAACCTTCATCGTTAAGCATGCTCAACACCAGGCACGCCGTGGTCTCGGCTATGGGCATTATCGTGCCCATGCAGCCCTTCACCGTGATGACTTCTGCCTCCTTTTCCTTCAGTATCTGCTTGAAAATCTCGTAGAGTATGAAGGCATTGATCACGAATTTTTTGTCCGTATGTAAAGCCACCCCCTCGAGGTACCTCTCAGCCTGATCCATTGCCTTTTTGACCGTTGTCTCTTGGTGCTTCGTTTCTCTTATCCTTCTAGCCAGCTCTCTGTAGGATACCTTTGATATGTTCAATTTCCATTTCCTCCTCGCTTCTAGAACTCCAAACATGCCAAGGCTCGGACCCGCACGACCGGGCTCGGCTCTCCTGGCGATTGCCTCTATCAGGCCGAACGCCCTGAGTCTGCGTAACATCTTCAGGAATTGGACCCCAAACCTTCCCACACCCCACCCACTTGGACCTCCTATGGTGACAACCCTCTTGCCGATCGTGTTCTTGAGTCCATACAGAGCCCTCAGCCTCCAGAGTATTTCGTTATAATCGTCAACGACAACATCCTCGAAGTCCACCTTGTGAACCATCGATTTGCCCTCAGTAAATCCGCGCAAGAATATTGGATGGGCGATCTCGTACCACAGGTAAACCGGACCAGATTTGTGACGCAAGAAGATGATACTGTATTTGCCAAGAGAAGTCAAGGCATCGAGCAGATGTAGCCCTCCCCCTGCAGCATATATCAGGATGACATCGGGTGAACCATCGAGTTTGCTCGCCTCACGCACAGTTTTAACCGCACTCAATGGAAGAATCTTTAGCGGGAAGTCGGCCTTGAACAGCAAGTTGTCCAATTCTGAACCGATCCTTTTGATTTCCCCTTCTACATCGCCCTCGGTTTGTATACCTCCCCACTCACGCCAGCTCGTTTTCTGCCCCCTCTGACCTGTCCCAGCCGATGGACCATATGTTAAGACGGGCTTCACTATCAGTTCAGTTGGCATCTTCTATCTAGGACGGCCGATAAGTAAGCCCCAGTTTTCTGAGTCGCACAGTTCTAGCTTTATATTTTCCTCGGGATCACATGTTCCTCTCTAATGGCGGGGTCAATCGGTGCTATGAACGGGAAGTGGTGCCTCTCCAATCAACGGCCTTGGGTGAGCCAAAGCTGACCTGGATTGTTCCTCTCCCAGGCGAACTCGGTGTAGTGGTCCCTACCAAGCACCTGATGGAAGAACTAGGTCTGGAGAAGGGAGACATGATTGTCTTCGAGAGGGTGGGAGAGCATTTTGTAATAAGGAAGCTGGAGGCGTCCAAGAGAAGGCTTGAGGAGACGATGAGCTGGAACCCCGAGCGCACCGCCGAGCCCGAGCCAGTTTCCCCAGAGGAAATAAAAGGAATCTGGAAAGCTTGACGGGCCTTGACTCAAACATCTTGTTTACGCCCTCGATCCCCTCCTCCCCGAGCATGAGCGGGCAAAAAAGGCGATATTAGGGCTCGACAGCTGGTGTGTGAACCCCACCGTTATACACGAAGCCTACCACGCCTTGTGTTCGGGAGGAAGATGAGGCCTGCCGATGCCGTGAGAAAGCTCACCGAACTCTTGAGAGACGAGAGGACGCACCTCTCTCCTCATTTTAGTCCAACGGCTAGTGCGCACGTGTGAAGTGAAATTGCCGTTGTCAGCAGTCCCTAAATGGATAGACTTAAACCGACATAAATGGTCGAAAAGTGCCTTTCGCGGGTTTACTTACCCTTAACTCTCTCTGGTTAAAAGGGGCAAAGCCGGGCTTTCTGTGGAGATGGAGACGCGAATCAGGGCCTACGCAATCAAACACTCGCAGGAAGTGAGGGACTTGGATTACCAACGCCTGCTCCAGCTTGCGATTGACGAGATATGGGCGCGGATTAGGTGGGTCGAGAAGCCGGCCAAGCCAAAGCACAGGGTTCCGGGCGTGAGGTACACCGCCAAGCGCCTCGTCCCAGTCCTCCCAAAGGAAGGTTCCTTCAAGCACCACGAGCTCAGGGAGAAGCTGAAGGAGAACTGGCCCCACGCTGTCCACTACGTGGACTCCGCCATAAAGCAGGCCTACTCCATCCTCAGGAGCTGGAGGAGGAATTACCTAAAAGGTAGACA
>Ga0080004_1141464_pt1 | contig 22481 bp, 23 predicted proteins | sample WasSprMetagenome_FD_69207 | JGI IMG/M metagenome (GOLD analysis project Ga0080004, IMG submission 69207) | Sulfidic aquatic microbial communities from Washburn Spring, Yellowstone National Park, USA - WS (SPADES assembly) (version 2) | ecosystem: Environmental > Aquatic > Thermal springs > Hot...
GATTGATGCACTGGATAAGCGTATAGATTCTTTGGATAAGAGGATTGATTATGTGACGAAGGTTTCGTGGGCACTAACACTATCTGTATTAGCAACACTAGTAGCACAAATAATAATGAGGGTACTTCTACGATAGCGCATGATTCATGATCAACTGTTTTCAGTGTAAGCCGGGTTGAAGTACTCAATGAGTCTACAGCTTTTGATTAGATTCGATATGTAATACATAGAAACAGGTTTTTGCGTTGCCCAGAGCTGTTCACTTGTTGCTGTGACTAAATTGTCTTGAGTATGGAGGCTTGGTCTATACCTAAATCACAGTGTTACTGAGTATTGCTAGAGAGTGACACAGTGTTTAAGTTGTTGACAATAAATAGTTTTATATTCGTTATCTTCTAACAGCCTTCCCTGATGGTACTTGTCCAAGATACCTAGAACATCAACGATACTCCATATAGAGAAAGATATCTTGACATCGCCATTCCAAGTATTTGAGTATAGAGCTTCAACGATCTCTGATCCATGCTCAAGAACATACCGCTTAACTATCACATCTAGTATCTAGATAAACTATTCTCGTACTCAATACCTCGATCCCTCAACCCTCTAACAACTTTATCAGCATTAACATCTGAGTAGTAAATCCTTAATCTTTAGAGAAGAGTAAACTCTCTCAACATCCTTAGCAACCCTAGGGCATGTAATACCCTGTGTAACCTCATCAGCACCCTCAACAACCTCCACCTAGCCCTAAGAGCTCTATGGTATGCTCCCTCAGGGTTTCCCCGAGGTAATCACCTGTAAATAGCTGTAAACAGCTGTGAATACATTGTTTTGAATAGCGCACTCTATGTCTCTGTAACTACCTCTATCCCCAGGTTACTGGCTATATCTTTTGACTTCATAATAATCTCATTATCGAATGTAGCGAACTCCTTGCACCCAGCAATACTTGCTACTACTACATGAAGAAGATCAAACGTTCTCAGCTTTAGCTTCTGTGCATATGTAAATGCATTCTTCAAAACATTATTGAAGTCCACATCAGCTATCCTCGCATTAACAGCCTCAATAGAGTAGAGGGCTAGTGCAAGAGGATTCTCTAATCCAGCTCTTGAGTAAACAGATGTAAGCTCAACTAGTGTTAACATTGATGCTACCCTATCCCTGGAAAGTTTATTCACAAGCTTCAAAGCCTTACCATGGTTAGGATCAGCCTCATCAACAAAAGAGATGATTACATTTATATCTATGTATACACTCATCTAGACCTATCCTCCTCAAGAAGCTTCACAGCAACAAAAGTTCTTCAGCAAATTAGCGATTCTACTATGGATATAAGCAAAGGCTATCAAAAGCCTAGATGTTTATGGAACTACTAAAGCTACTTCGTATTTCATGAAAGGTGTTGGGAAGCCTAGGGAAAGCAAACACACAGACATGGTGCATACAATCAAAAAGCAGATCGCTAAGCATCTCCATTTGAAGTAGTGCTATAGATACTATTAATTGCTCTTTGCTAAACTGTAAGGAGAAGTAATCACTGATTGTGTGACAAAGCTCTTTTGGCAATGCTAAAAGCTAAACACAGTATTTGTTAAGTTCTCAGTTGTAAGAGTGTATATTTGCTTAAAATCCTAATAAAGTAGTGTAGTACACGAGTTGGTGCTCTTTAAGATGAGGACGAGGATTAGGTATAGAGATGTTGTTGTACCTGCAATAACAGATGATGAGCTTCCAAACGTATTGACTAAGCTAGGGCTTTACAATGATGTTGTGAATGGCAAGGCAAAGTGCCATATCTGTGGAAGAACCTTGACACTCAACAGTATAGGAGCAATAATAATGGTTAACGACAAACCTGCACTAATATGTGACAAACCATCATGCATAGCGAAAGCAACACAGCTAATTAATGTGCATAGGCAAAAACAGAAGCTCGCTAACGAATGACGCAAACTAGATGTGCCGTACCCTACAAAATCTCCGAAAGAGCTTGTCACCTAGTGCATCTATGAGGTAGTTTGGGTGAAGAGTACTGCCACAAGATCTAATACAAACATTTTTAGATTTGTGGAGGAATGTGTGGGGTGTTTTAGGTCCTGCAGTATTTATTATTGCATTTCTTTACTTTCTTTATTCAGAGAAGTTTGAGAGGTTTGCAATTCATTTAATTTGGTTGGTATCACGCTTTAGTGCATTGTATGAGAAAAGAGCTCTTAGCCGTGAGGTATCATATATTGTTTCAGCATCTTTTGCTAAGAGTCTCAACCTTAAGGAGGTGCCTAAAATAGTTATTGAGTGAGGTGAGGAGGATAGGGTACTATCTGATCTTAGAAGGAACCAGATTATTATTGTGCTGAAGAGGGGCAAGAGGTATAGGTACGAAAATGTAGCTAGAGCTATTGTAAAGGCGTTACCTGAGCTATTCGCACACGAGCTTAGGGTTATGTATGATACAGCACTTATTGATGTTCTTTCTGCTCATATGGCTCGAAGTGCTCTAATGAATTATCCAGACATAGTCAGAGCTATTAATGAGTACCTTGACGAGGTTCTGAGGGAGCGTGGCGATCTGAGAGATATCCTATCGATGATTATCTCAATAGATGATCAATCACTTTTCACAAGGGCCTTAATTCCAGAAATGACTGGAGTTGCACATTTACGGTACCCACATAGAGATCCACAGCTAGATACAGAAATCAAGGAATTGATAAAGCTCCTTCACGATATTGTTAAGGGCGTGGGCAGAACTCCAATGCTTTGTGGAAACTACTTTAGGGTACTCATTGTACGTGTGGCACGACCAGAGAAGGTTAGGGAGATGCTAGAGCCGCACATAAAATTCGCTGAGCATAGCCTTAGAGACTGCCCTATACTAAGAACAATATACATCTTGGCAGCAGGCAAAAACATTGTAGCAGCTAAAGCACTTAAGATACTATTGGAAAATGAGCTCCGAGATAAAGGGTTAAGCCCTAAAATAGAGGAACAGGAATACATAGGGAGATACAGAGGAAAACCAACAATGAAACTCTACACATGCAGAATAACCTTACCTCAGCAATAACAAAAAATGATTATGTTACTCTGCATTTTTTAATATCATTTAGACTTAGACATCGATCTAGAACATTTTCAATGTTCTACAAAATCTGATGTGTATGAGCCATAACACGCTGTTATTATTGCAAAGGTCAGCACATTCTTTAATAGATTGTTCTCTCCATTGTTTTTGAATAACCTAAATGATTGTATTATCTTTATATAGCCTTTAGTTTTATCCTCAAGGCTTATTTTATCCCACACCACATATGGTTCTGCAATGGATTTGAACCAGTAAAAGTGGTGCAATGAATGAGAAGAAGATCAAAGCGAGTTATATGGATCATGTTAATAATGAAGCCAAATTGAAGTATTTAGCGTTGACGATGCTAATGCTTATTATGTTAGGGGTAGCATTCATTGTTATAGGTAGACATACGATAAATGTATGTGGTGAGAGTAACTACTTTGCAAAGTATTTAGGGCAACTATTTGAGGCTATGGAATCACTGCTCCTTTGCACACCTCTAATTAATAGTTATAGTTATCACAGGTGTATTTCTATATCTCACATCGCATATCGCATACGTATTATCCGGAGGCTGTAACATATTGCATTACTTAATTTTGATTTGATAAGACCCTCTGGAAGCACTAGTATGTTTAAACAGAGAAATTTCACTATCAAAATGAAGCTACTGCAACATCATACTTTATAAAACTAGAGATATATGGTGTGATAATTGTTGGCTTCTACCTAGCCACACTAGCATACATTGTTAACGGTAAATAGATTTGCATGCCCTTATATAGCAGTCTATAGGTTTTCGGGGGTTAGGGGGGTGCGAAGGATTTAATTAGTATTAAGGTTTATTAGCTACTCCATGACTAAGTACAGTGCTTGGCGATTCTATGCCTAGGGTTTACGTTGATAAGGTTGTAGAGGATCTGTACATACTTCGTGTAGATGATGATGAGACTAGGTATTTCGAGGCTTTGTGGAGTATTCCAGAGGGAATAACATACAACTCATACGTTCTTCTAACTAGTGAAGGTGCAGTTGTTTTCGATGCGTGGAAGCATGCTTATGCGGATCTCTATGTAGAGGCTCTTAGGAGGGTTGCTGATCTAAGGGATGTGAGGTACATAGTTACTCACCATACAGAACCAGATCACAGTGGCTCTTTACCAAAGTTGCTGGAGGTAACAGGTAATGTACCAACGGTTTTGGGTCATCCAATAGCTAAGCAACTCATATCAGCTTTCTACGGCGTTGAGCCGAGGTTTAGAGCTGTTAAGGATCTTGAGGAGATTGTTGTTGGGGGTAAGAAGCTGAGGTTCATATATATTCCATGGCTTCACTGGCCAGACACAATAGCTACTTACATAGCTGACTATGGAGCTCTGCTCACATGTGATGCTTTTGGAGGGTTTGGCTTGCCGAAGACTCTCTACGACGATGATGAGGCTGTTGTTGAGTGGTACAAGCCTTTTGTGAGGAAGTATGTTGTGGATGTAGTTGGTCACTACAGGGAGTACATAGTTAAGAATATTGAGAAGATTAGGAGCCTAAACATAGATGTGAAGATAGTTGCCCCTGCACATGGACTTGTATGGAGAAGGAATCCTAAGGAAGTAATAGACCTCTACTATGATATAGGCTCTGCAAAGCCTTCTGAGGGCAAGGTGCTAGTGGTTTACAGCTCTATGTATGGGATTCAGGAGAAGTCGATGAACATAGTTATTGAGGGGCTCAGGGCAAGGGGGTTCAAGACTGTTATCCACAGGTTTACTGATAGGGAGCACGCATCCTTGGGAGATGTACTAGCTGATGCTATAGATGCTGAGGCTATAGTCATAGGCATCTCAACATATGATGCAGCTCCCTTCGCACTAGTAGAGCTCATGATAAAGCTTCTTGTAGAGAAAGTGAATGTCGAGAAACCTGTGCTAATCATCAACACGTTTGGCTGGGGCAAGCTAAGCGAGGATACTATAAAGAACCTCTTCAGCTCATCAAGGTTCAGAGGAGTTGATATCGTTAGTGTTAGGGGTGCTCCACAGAGGAGCGATGTTGAGAGACTTAAGCAGGGAGTGGAAAAGCTTGCGAATAGCATCAGGAAGTAGATTAACAGTACGCATCATGCTCCTTCCTTTTTCACATCCTTAAAGAGCTTTTAGATATTTAAACCTCTACACAATGGAGTTGCCTTAGGGCAGCCTACTCGCTATAGCTTGTTGGTGGGAGTATAATGTGATTGGAGTTATACTAGCAGCAGGTTTTACAACAAGACTGAGATCCGTTGCTCGCAGAGCTCCAAAGTCTTTGATTGAGCTTGAGCCTGGAGTTACAGTTCTTGATCACATAGTTAACGCTTTTCATAAGGTTGAGATTAACAAGATCTTATGCTGTTACTAGACCTGATGTTAAGCACTTCTTCAAGGGTTCTAGAGGAGTTAATGTTGTTGCTGTAGATGTTGTTGAAGGTGATGAGAATCTATGGACTCTTTACCAAGCTATAAGGTATCTAAGGGAAATAGGGGTAGAGGACGATATAGTCCTATCCATGTCGACCACGTATACGAGGTTGCGATACTCAAGAATATTGTTAAAGCATCTAAAGGTTCTCAAAAGCTTTACCTATGCTTAGATAGGTTGATTAGGGGTAGAAATGCTGTTGAAGGGCTTAAGATAGTTGTTTCAGGAGAAACCATTGTTTTATCAGGTAAGGACATACCCCCGTACAGCGGTATAGATACAGGGCTTTTCTACATACCGAAAACCCTGTTTAGCTATATAGAGAAGGTTGTTGCTGAGAAAGGTAGGAAAGCAACATTGTCAGACCTTATCAATGTTCTTGCTAAGGAGAATCTTGTTGGGTATGTTGATGTATCTGGGCATCTGTGGCAAGATATTGATTATTGATACTCCTGAGGATGTTGAGAGGGCTAGGAAGCTTTACTGGAGGATACTAGCGAGAAACCTTGTTAAGGAGAGTGACGGCATTGTTTCTAGGTATATAAACAGGAGGATCTCTACAGCTATAAGCATAGCGCTCTACAAGGCGAAGATATTTATACACCCAAACATTGTGACACTAATAGTCTTTGCTGTAGGTGCCTAGCAATACTCTCATCAATTCTTGATGGAGTTGATGGAGAGATAGCAAGGCTGTTCAAGGCACAGACAAGGTTTGGCGCACACCTAGATACTGTACTTGACAGAGTTGTGGACACACTCATAATGGCTGCAATGTTTTACCAGGTGCTCCTAAGGATCTTGACACCACCTGTAGATACTTTACAGCTGATTATCCATACATTGTTATTCAGCTTAGCTGCTCTAGGCTCTACATACGTTAGCTACATAAGCAACGTTATTGAGAATAAGGAGCTTGTTGCTAGGCTTAGAAACTCCTTCCCATGGACAACAAGAGATGTTAGGCTAACTGTACTAGCTATAGCAACTGCCTTAGGGTTCTACGAAGCAGGCTTCATGTATATAGCCTTCGCTAGCTGGATCTTCATAGTTAGGGCTATGATCAGCTTGTGGGGGGAAGGAGGTAAAGCTTGGAAAGCAATTCTCCTTGCCAAGACCCAAGTGGTTAGAGCCCAGGCCACTGGTAAAGCCATCGATTAGTGTAGTAGCTGAAGAGCTTTATCCTATACATAGCTCTCCTAATAGTCCTCGTCTACCTAGCTTCTATGGCAATAGATAAGGTGTGGATGTACCAAACCTCTTTTCTCCATCTCTGCTAACTGATATGCTAAGCAACCTGGCTCAACATCAAGACGAGCAATAGCTTTCATCGCTCTATTCCTGACATACTCCATAAGCTCATCTAATGTGTAAACCCTCACAGCCATGCCTTTGGCACCAAAGCCCTTAATCATAGTCTTAAATTCGAAAATGTCGTGGAAAATAATTCTCATCTGCATATGGTGCTGGAACAACTACGTAGTATTGTGTTATATAGAGAAAGTAGATATAGGAGTAGTACGGCAATACAATTCCAAGTTGTCGAAGCTCATTATAGCTCATGTTTAGTTCAAGATCTTTAGCTATGCAGGCATCAAGAGATTCTGTTGAGCACTCTACCACAAAGCTTCCTTTCCTAGTCTTCTCATCGGCCCTCATCTTTCGATGGAATAGCTTTGTGAATACCACCTTGAGGATATACTTATTGGCACCGTCTTTGATGAAGAAGTAAAGGGCCTCTACAAATTCATAGTAATAATGACTCTCAAGTTCTTCAATAGCGGTATCAATGCCGAGATCCGTTGATGAAAGGGCTTTGATAAGAGCCTTTAAAGCATCTGTAACCTCCTTCAATCTATTCGGCTCTATTCCTAGCAACTTAATTATTTGCGAACCAGTACCCTCTATATCGCATTCGTGACAGAAGCGTTTAACAAGCATGGTTAAGTACACAACAGCCTTAGCCCTGTAACCTCTTAGATAGGGATTGAGAATCGAAACCATGGAATTCATAGACATGCGGATCACTGGGTATTACTATATTGAGGCACGAATATATTCTTTAATATAATATTATAATTTTAATTTAAGTTCTTTGTTAGTTTTAAAATAAGGTAGAGTTAAAAAGTAATTAGATAGGTTAAAGCAGGCTTGATGCGGTAGATTATGCCGGGATGTGAAGTTCATCAAAAAATTACTGAGGAAACTCTGAAGGTGCTATGCAACGAGTTTGAGGATTTTATTGATTTATGTCGCTTAATTGATGGCGACAACAGAGATGTTCTCATCAATAGTGTTTGCGATCCAGATATTCGTAACCTTGCTGATTATGTTACAGAAATAGCTGAGTACTGTGTTTGTGATGGTGAGGAAGTTGATATTGATAGATGTAACGAGTTGATGTCTAGGAGAAGAGAGCTTGAGCAAAGGCTTTCATATGCTTCTAGTCCTGATGAGAGGAGGTCTATAGAGGAGGAGCTTAGGAAGATACCTAGATGCAAACTACAAAAAACTGAACCTAGGCAAAAACCGGTAAAGCATCATGGAGGTGTAAACACTACATTATGGCGGTACTATGTGTATACAGCTGCGAAGAATTGCTTAGAGGCTGATAAGGGTATTAGTGGTAAGGCTAGGGAATGCATGAAGAGATTAGCAAGAGCTTTACACTATGCTCAGGACGGCCCTATAACTAGGAGTATAAGAATTGAAGGAGCATATGATGTCCACACTATTAAAGTTGATGAGTTTCACGACATCTTTGAAAAGGGAATAACAGAGATTATTAGACATGAGATCAACAATTTTGACATATTTACACCTATTAGGGAAGGTGTTAACATGGCCCTAAATGAGAAAGCCTTCACTGTACCTGATAAGAAGAAGTTGAGCTCAACTGAAGAAACTAGCATTGTTAATGCGATGAAGGCCATGTTTAGGAATGCTGCATACACCTTCACAAAGTTTATACAGATTATTAGATTTGTTAAGAGGGAAAGCAAGAAGATACAGCGGCTATACATGCTATATAGAGCTCTCCAAATGACTGGCTATGCAGCAATAGCCTCATTAATACTCTTAGTATTTGTCTTACCTCATACATTAGTACATGTATTGTTAACAGTGATTGGAGCATCATTGATTGCCTCATCCAATCTACTTTACATCAAGATAAGGCCGATGCTATGCTTATACATGAATATTGATTGCGAAGGCTATAAGAAATCTATTCTCACCGAAAGAACAGAGGAGGGTAAGAGAATAATTGTAAGAAAGTATCAGGCTCTTTAACTTAAGCATAGCCATAGCTCTTCAATACACGTGCAAAATATTGTTTTGACTGTGAAATTCTTAGTCCTTGGCGGAGAACAGTGTGCTATAATTTAAGTAATTGAAAGTTTATTAATCTGTTTGTTATAAGCGAAATATTGGAATATGTATGGACTTGAGGAAACGGCTTAAGGTATTAATGTTGTTGCTAATAACCTTAGTACTTCTACTCTGCGTGCTTATAATCCTCATTGTAGCGGCTTATCCAGGCTTAACAAATTATCTCTCCGCTATGGTAATACTTATAGCTCTTACATCCTTATCTAAGACTATATCAGGATATAGCAGGGTTCTCAGAGTTGTTATTACAGCAGGTCTTGCTGTATCGTGTGCTTATCTAGTTATTATGGTGTGGCCAGAGCTAGTATTTCTCTTCTTTTCATGGATAAGAGTATCCAGCCTCATTGCTTTGATGCTCCTAGCCGTACCTATACTAGTTGTTTTAGCTGTTCTTAGGAATAGATTTAAGGAGGTTCAGGTTCTGGCAGGCTTAACTTTAATCATAATTTCAGTTGTATACCTCCTCATGCTAGTATTGTCTGCACAGCTCCTCTACCCAATGCATATCACAGATCTTAAGACTCGTTACGGATCTTACTGCTCATTAGAGAATGCGTGGCTTATTGCTAAGGAGTTTAGCAAAACATATTTCAACGTGTATGGCATAAATGAGCGTGTAGGCTTCAAGCTATTTCCAAAGATTGGAGAGTTTGATCTCATACCTATGGAGCTACGAGAAGTACTCAGTGCTGTTGCGAGGATAGGGACATGTGGCGAGTTTGCAATGGGCTTAGCAAGGCTATTGAGAGATTCATTTGGTTGCGAAACAAGAATAGTAGCATTCAAGACATTAGATCACGAGTTTCCTGAGGTCAAGGTCAATGGAACTTGGTATGTATTTGACCTTACATACACAACTCCTGATAAGCCTGTTGAAGCCGGTAAATACGCTGAATACCTACATAACAAATGTATGGTTGAGTACAGATTCTGCGAGGGTTTTCGTGTAGGGTTTGAAGGTTTAGTGGATGCGGTTACAGGAGAGGATCTAAGAAGAGAGCACGGCTTTAGCACCTCACCTCCATCTTAAGCAACTAACTATGTCATCTTCGATTATACATAGTAAGCACAAAAGGTTAATGAGGTATGGGCGGCGATCAGACCCTGGAATTCACTGCTACACCTAAGAGACTTGATATGGTGCGAAGCTATACTAAGAAACGAGATGAAGGATAAGGGAATAAAAATAAAGCTCTACACAATAGGAATGTGATTAAAGCTTTAACAAGTATACTACCTCCTGATGCAGTTAAGGGAAGGGTTACAGAGTTCTTTAAATACTTATGTACACAGTCATACTATACATGATACTTCTAGACTTAACAATGAGGAAGGTGCCGAGAAGAGCTGAAAGCTAAGCTAAGAAGATTGAGTAGCTAAAGCATGAAGGAAAAGCCATTATTACATTCGAGATCTAAAAACATCGAATCACGACTCAACAGACAGAACCCTAAACAGATTAGTTTCGAGAGAATACGTAAAAGCCGTGTATACAAGGCCTTCACAAAACGAGCTACCAGAGGAGCGTAGGGATATAGGATTCTCCAAGGATCCATGGACAGAGAATAGAGCTAGAAGTGGAGAGCTAAAGATATGGCTAATTAGAACAACAGGAAATAAGAAGCTAAAGGAAAAGAGAAGAAAGTGCTGGGATCCATACATAGCACTAGACTTCACCAAGTTCTTTAACGAGATGAATAGATTCTGCGGATCCAAATTAGTATGGCTAATTAGTGCTTAGTTAATACTATGTAAGGAATTAATAAGGAATTAAAACTGTTATACACCTACTACTATATAGCCTGCCGAGGTATTTACTGTAATGTCATCTACATCAGTACTACAAAATGTGATACAGACGCTTCGAAATAAGAAATAGCTAAAAAGTCCTGTAAAAATCTTAGCTATATATTTGCCAATACTATTAATATACTTCAAAGAATTGAAAGAAGTTGCTAAGTATGCTAACGATGTTCTAAAACAACGATTAAGCAGTAAAGAGTATGAAGAAGCTATGAATGCATTGAATGACTTTGTGAAGTTAGTTGAAAGTATGCAACTTGGAAGAGAGCTTGCTGAAGAACTAGAGTATAAGTTATATAATGTTTTTAGAGGAGCTCTTCACACATTTATAACAAGAAGAGCTGGTTCCATTATTCAGGCTGTTAATAGTAAGAGAAAGGTGTTTCAAGCCTTACTTTCGTTAAGTACAAATGCTGCAATCAAGACTCGTGCTGGTTCCTTCCATATAGTACTAAGTCATGATAACTTCGCTTCAAGGGAAGGCTACCTATACCTAAAGAAGTTTGATGTATCTTTTAAGGAGTTCATTGATTTAGGTCTCTTCGTAATGGTGATACCTGAACTTATTGGCTACGGCATTATTGTTCCAGCACCTTATGTAGATACGTATATTCGACGCTTAACGGCATCTCTACAAACAGTATCGCAGCAAACTGTATCAATTGTTCAAGCACCTATGCAGGTTTCTAAGGAGAGGGAGGTAAAGACTGAAAGCAAAAGCTTTGAATGGAAACCCAACAATGTTCCAATCTCTCGCAAAATTCTCGAAACTATTGTTGCTAAGGTATTTGAGAGCTTCGGATTTAAGGTTCAGGTAAATGCACCGTTGCCTGCTAGAGGAGGATATGTAGAGGTTGATATTTGGGCCTCTAAGAAGATTGGTAACGCGTTATTCACAGTCTACGTATCATGTAAGAATTGGGATAGGGATGTGGATAGGCATGATTTAGATCATGAATTTGGCCGAATTCTACAACTATATCAACTTCCTCATCTAAGGATTCTCGTTATTAAGAGCCTGTCCGACCCCGCAAGAAAATTAGCTCTCGATAACGGCTTCATAGTAATAGAGCTTGGGGAGAAGGCAACAACTGAGAATGCCCAAGAGATATACAACATTATTTACAGCAAGCTCAAGGAGATATTCATAGGGATAGTACCAGAAAAGATAATGAAGGCTATCAAAAGACTCAGAGAAGCTGTGAAGCTGCTAGAAGAAGTTACATAGACACTTATACAGGTTAGGTATTAGTACAGGTGGTGAGAACATTTCGAGTTCCCATGGTTCTGAAGCCCCATTTTCAGCTACTCTATCCCCTGATGAGTTTAGGAAGTATCTTCAGCTAGTAGCAGAGCTTCATGGATATGCATCACAAATCATTTCCTGGATCAATAAAAATGTGTTAAGTGTGTTAGGAGGTACAGAAGTTCAGAGATGTAGTGCACCATTTACTAAATGGCCTAAGGAAGTTCAAGATGCTGTAATCGCAGGTCTTAGGTCAGAGCAATTTGCAAAAGCTTACTATGCTCAGAATGCCTATGCATTATTCGTAAAGGATTTCCTGGGCTTATACCTCGAAGATCCGAATCTATATGTGGAGAAGCTGATGTATGAAGGCGATGTCAGTAGCATTAACATTTTGTTTGAGAAGACATTGCTTCTAAGATTTGTTGAAGAGATTCATAGGATCACAAGCTTTATACTAAGGAAGGCAAGTGATCAAGGACTGAGTATAGAGCCTTTCAAGCCTAGGGAGTTAAGAATTGAGGAAGCTGTGGAAGATTTGTTGCAGAAAGCATATGAGGTTAGTGTAGGTGTAAACCGATTTGCTACAGTAGTTTATGGACTGAGGAAGATAATACCATCATACATGAAAAAGCTGTACGGAGACATACCACAGCAGATCCTAGAGCACCTAGGATTCAAGACAATATTAAGTATGAGAGTGCTAGAGCTAAAGGGATTCGAAGACTACTTCACAAAACTGATGCTCTACTTTCACTATTATTCCTATGTGGATTCTGCAAGTGTTATACCTCGAATGTATGAATCGAGGTGTATATTTGGTGTAGTAAATAATGTTCCTACACCTCAAAAATTTATTGAGGATTACATTAACAGGATTGAGGATGAAAGAAGACGCACAGAGGTGTTGAATCATATTAAGCAATTTCATGAACTAACTACACTAGGTGGGGCTATATGCGCTCTTAATGAGGTTATTTGGAGGTGTATTAAGCAACTTAAGGATGTTCTTAGCAAATGGTTCAAAGACTTTATAGATCTAGAGAGTGAGTATGTGAAAGAAGCTTGGAAAACACTTAACAGTTCCGGTTGGGAAATGCCTGAATACTTAAAGATTTTTGGTGTTAATGACTTTACCAGCCTCAATATAGATGGCAGACTGCAATCAACAGCTTGGGGATATGTGTATGATTCATCAGGTGCGATATCAAAACGGATAGCTTTTGCTGCATATAAGCCTGAAGTTATGGAGTGCAACATCTCAATACCATTTCAACGAGTTCTCTACGAGCTTATGCCTGCAATAATGCTTGGTGTAACTGACTTAACACATAAGGCGAGGATGTGCAAAAATGTGTTGTATTACAGCGACAAATATTATTACTTCGCTTGTCCATCTGAAAAACCTCTAGAATATGATGAAATGGATGCCTTTACACTATTTATTAGGGGTAAAGAGGCTAAGGGTTAAGGGCTGTGAGCTTCGAGGTTAGGCGTAGAATTGGTAGGAAGGGAAAGGAGGTGCTTCTTACACTCCATAGCTTTGGTTCTATGAAGCTCGAGGAGCTAATGATTATTACCTCGTCAAAACCTGAAGATGTTAAGAGTGTTGTAACTGAGTTGGAGAGAGAGGGTTTGGTAAACGTTAGTAAAGGTAATGTTGTGAGCATAACTGAGAAGGGTAGAGAGGTTTTAGAGCATGAGATTGACTACATGCTTAAAACGATGCAAAGCTTTATAAAATCTTTCTATGAATTACCTAAGCCCAAGTTAGTAGAGTTGAATGCCGTGTCGTTAGATACAGCTCGTTTAACTAATGCTTTACGATCAATAACCAGTCTTCACCATCCTATTCTTCATCTCAAACCGCCAAGTCTTGAGTCATTAGACAAGGAATTTCCTAAGGTGCTTCAACCTTTAGCAGTGCCTAAGATCATGCTAACTAAAATGCAAGGTTTAAGACCTTGCCTTATTGAATTAGATAAGAGCGTAGATCTAAAGCCTTATATTCCCCTGCTTAAATTAGTGAGGCTAGATATTGCAACCCCTAAGCTGATTAGTATGGATAGGGAGAGTCATATTGACGTTATGCAGTTAGAACTTCGACCACCGATACTTAATGTTTCTAAGCCGAAGTTAATCGAGTTGGAAGCTGTTGCTATTAAGTTGGAGGAGGTTGCAGATATATTTGAGGCTCTATTCGAGGTTGAGGAGGCTGAGAAGAGAGAAGTAGATTTAGGTTCAGAAATGATCATTTACGATAGACCTATACTAATAGTTGCTATTAAGTGTAAAAACTACGACTATGTGAACACCCTTAGGCATATACTTCGCATACTCTACAGGGTTGCTGTAGGAGGTCTTCCACATGGTGAGTACCTAGCTCAACTAGGGGATATCCTAGAAAGGTCTAGGCTTCACAATGAAAGCTTTAAGGAAGGGGTAATCAGGGTTATAGAAATTAATGAGAGGAGCATTAATGACTTGAACTTGGATATATTGAGGGATAGACTTAGAGAATTGCTTGTTGAAGGCGTAAGCTACACCATACTCTATGTAGATGAAACTGTGGCAAATGTAATTACTGAGTTTGTTGATTGGCATGCTGGCGAGTTTGGAGCAAAGAAATTTATTATAAAGCCACGCACATTAACACCTGAGCAGATAACAAAGCTATCAGCACTTCTATGGGGCTATAGAAACGTACCCGACAAAACAGCACCGCCTAAATCATTAGACGATGTATTCACCAGATTCGCTGAAAAGTATTACAATGACTTGGAGCAAATCCTCAGTACAGCCACAAAAATGGGCTATACATTCATTGTCAAGCCTCATAAGGTTGAGGGCCCTGCAGAATCTCCAGAACACTATCTGCTAAAGGTCTTCACAGTTTATTACTTTGTTGAGAAGGAGAAGGTGAAGCTAGAGGATATCAGGGTTGAGGAGCCTTTACCTGAGTGTGGAGGTATTATACCTGACGTGTTTATAGCATCTAGAGGTGTTGCTGTAGAGGTTGAGACTCTCTATGGCGAGGGCTTGGCGTGGATGAATAAGCTTGTTCAAAGTGTTGAGAAGTATAGAGGCTGTGGTGTTTCAGAGGTGTGGCTTGTTATACCACCTCTACAAGCATCAATATTCATGAAGTCGCTAATGTCATTTGCGAAGTGGTTGAATGAGAGAAGACCCGTTAATGCAGTGGTAAAGATGCTCACAGTAGATCTCGAAGCAAAAGAGTTTGTACCAGTAGCAAAGATAGGTAGATTGATTAGAAGGATGTTAAGAGGAGAAAGCATACTTGAAAAACCTGCAAAAAGCTAGAATTTATAGGCGAGGTCTATGTATATAAAAATTGGCGAAAGAGTGTAGCTGAGCTATATTGTAATGTATTGACTAAATGAATTCGCATTTTCCTCTCCTTGCTTTGGGCAGTTTTGTCATGTACATTATCTTGTCTATTGTTTGAATGCATCTATCTAGAGTAGATGTTATTTCATTCATTAGATGTTTGAGCTTCTGCACCTCTTCAGAATTCTGGTATCTACTCTTTACGACAACTGCTTTACTTAGCAATGGCTTAGCTATTCTATAAACGTTTGGCCATCTCTCTGCCTCAACATCTAGGATAAGGTATAGAGCAATGTTTGCAGTCATGTCGTGAAGTGCTTGAGGATTTATAGAGCTATACACCTTGGTTTCTTGTATATGCTTCCCTAGCTCTTCTTCAAATTCTTTAAACTGGGAATCGTTTTCAATATGCTTGAGAAGACCTCTGAGTAGGTACAGATGCTCCGGGTACTTTGTTCTCATCCAGTTCTCCACGTGCTTCAAGTCATTGTAAAGCTTTGGGAAGTGGTTCTTCAGATCCTCAAAAAGATCTCTGTTAACCCTGATCCTATCAACCAAGGAGTAGTATTTCCACCAAGTAAACTCAGAATTAAGCTCTTCATCAAGCCTTTGCGAAGATAATATGGGTCCACCCTCACCAAACATAAAGTAGCTCTTCAACTCCGCAAGCTCATTAAGAACAGGCTTCAAAACCTTACTCTTAAGAACATTGAAATGCTTAAGCTCAGATCTTTTACGCTCCCTACGCCTCTCAATAGCAATGCCTACCAAACCAGAGATAAAACCACCTAGAACCGCGTAAATAGCGTTATAAAGAGTGCTGATAATATCCTGCCCCAATGACAATCACCAGCATCAAATCAAAATTATCACCTTAACAACTAACTATCTTCGCAGAGACAGGTGAAAGTGTTTAAAAGTGCTTATATGTATGCCTTGTATAGTTTACTGTATTGCTAATTTAAAGTTAGGATGTGAGAAGAGCTAGGTATAGCCCTTCTCCTATACCATCTTAGAACCCCCAGCCTTTATACTTCACACTTTATTCACTATACAAAGAAGCTTCTCAATGTTCTCGATGCTATAGCCTTTACTATCTTCATTTAAGCTTATAAACATTGCATCAAACACTATTCAGTTGTGCGACATAGAATTGACTTTTTACCAGCCTTCCTCATATTTGCTAACATAAGTAGAGGTATTCGATTTGAAAGGGTAGACCCGTATAGAATAGCAATGTACTTCAGTATAATAATCTTGCTTTCTATCATATTGAAGTTGCTAGCACCCATGCAATGACAGTAAGGTTTATTATTCTCACCATTGGTTACTACACTACTGTGAACAGTTATGTCAGGATCTGAAGCATTTGGGTCTAGGCGTTGCTTAATTGTTTCACCAACTCTTTTAGCTGCTCGCGAAGCTGTGGTTGATTTGCCTACTGAGCTTGTGGTTAACAATACTGATATTCTGAATGTTTTTGAGCGTGTGAAGAGCGTTATTGGTTTGAGTAGTGCTGATGTTGTTGAGCTGGGTGTTTATAGCGCTTCTCCTAGGGATGATGGTGTAAGTGCTAAGGTCATGGGCTTCACAATTAATGTTGGTGGCTCTAATCACAGGCTCTACGTTGTTTGTATGTCTAGTGATGAGGACTGGTCTAAGGTCAAAGTTGTTCTACCCAATCTACTGAATAAGGTTCGTTGGCGTAACCGCGACATGTTTAGTTTGCCTCTCTCTGCATCTAGTATTATGGTCGATAACTATCTCAATGAGTATGGCGGACATGAATATGAGGAGGCGTTGAAACAGATAACAAAGCTTATAGAGGACTTTGAGTTGTATAGATTTAGATGCTACAATAATGAACTCCTTAAATCCAAGCTCGATGATTTGTATAGGAGGAGTTTCTTCTTACAAGCTTTAGACTTTGCACAGGCTCTAGCCATAGGCTCTTTCTATAATTTTGTACTAGGTAATATGCCTTCATGCTTTGCACAGCTAAGGCTTGCCTTAGAATCTTTGGCTGAGGCTCTAATTATTGACTATAGGTATGGACTTGGTGATGAGGAGGAGTATATAGAGAAGTGCATGGATATATGCATGCGTAGACCAGATGGAAAGAGAAGGGAGAGATGCGTAGAGATGTGTAAAGAACTTCCGTTATATAGGAAGTACATTTTGTGGAGAAGGATGCGTAAAAGGAAACCAGCAACAAGAGTTTTCATGGAGCAACTAGCTACAGTCATAGGTGAGGAAAACGCTGAGAAAGTCACTTTATTGTGGAACAGATTATCATCCGGATGGATACACTTCACAGGTTACGCAGAAGCAATAAGCATAATTGGTGTAGAATCATACATGTTTGCAGTACCAGCACTAGTAATCGAGGAGGATCCAATACTATTGAGAGACTCCATAGCGATGACTAGAGCCATAAACACTCTAAGAAAACTTACATGTTCAATGTTTAACGCATGGCTAGTAAAGGTAGAGGAGTACAACAAGGATATTGCGAAATGCTTTACAAGATGCGAAGTACCTAAGGGAGCTGAATACATAGAAACAGCTTCTTTGAAGACCTAGCAAATCTTTGATATGTCATCGGCAAGCCTGTTCAGCTCATCAATATTGAGGCATAACGCACTAGACCTGCTATGCTACTACCAACACTTTCCATTGTTGATAAGTGCATGTATGTCTCCCCCTTAATATCCCTACAAAGATCTCTAAGCCCTTGACGCTCACCACTCAAAAACGTGACCACCTCAAACCTCTATAGCTACCCATCAACTGAAATTAAAAGTTTCTTTTCATTGCCACGAACCGCGAAATAATGTGATTTAGAGAAAGCTTTATCTAGTTCCTCAGCATATGTGTTGCTTGTGAGTGTTATACATGGGAATAGTTCTTCTGATGAGAGAAGGGTTAGGAGGATTGACAGGAATTTCTTAGAAGTTTCCAAAGACTTTATGCTGGGGTTCCTAGATGTCGCAAGTGGTGAGGAAGTTAATTACAAGCCGCGGTACGAAGCTTGTCTGTGTCCCAAAGGCGAGGATTACTGTGTTTGTGGAGACGGGAGAATAATATTCAAGGAAACGTGCTACTGTACAGAAGACATGTGTACGTGTCCACAGTACTAATTAACTTCATAATCTGTTTCCTCTCAAGGACGTGCTGAAGGGAGTACTAAAATTTTAATTCTATATATAAATTTTGGTGTTTCTTTTCAGTCTCTTGAAGCATTTTCTTTAGCTCTTGAAGCTCTTTCTTGAGTTCTTTGAGTTCCTTAATTAAAGCCTCTCGTGTTGATACCTCTATCGCGGTTCGTTGGTTGATATGGTTGTTGAATGCCTCTACAAACTCTTTATCTGCTGATTCAGGATTTAGCAAGAACTTTACAACTCTCTCTTTATCTAGCTCCTTATCACCTACCCTTACCTTACCACCACATAGCAACACTTCATTAATTATTGAATTCTTCACGATGCTTCTAACTCTAATAAGTTCTTTGTTTGCGTCTTGGATGGTGAGACGCTTAATAACTATGCTTTCTCCCATCAGCGCTGGTGTAAGCATACATATGAGTTTTTCAATGGTCTCAGACGACATCATTTCATTGCACTGCATTTCATTGATTATCTCCTTCAAAATTTCTTGTTCATTGAGGTCTGTGTGTATGCGAACATCGAAATCGGATGATCTATCATGGTTAGCGAGGTGGAGTAGATATATGTCCTTAAGGGAGTTGAGGTATTGTGATAGTGATAGCAATGATAGTTTGATGAGGGGTTTCAGCTTAATAGTTGCTAGAGGTGCGTCGGCATCTAGCATAAATGATATTGCAAAACCTGCATCAGTAACTATAAATATCTCTGGCCTTGCCTTACCATTGATCTGCACAGGTACAATAACTATAGACGTTACTTCAACTGACTTATCCCAGCATAGTTTGGATAATGCGTCTGTGTATGATAGGATAAAGTTATCTATGCTCAGCTCACGTTCAATCCACTTCCTAATACCCTTATCCTCAACAGCACTCAAAGCCGTATCTATACTCCTTGCCACAGCTTCTCTACCAACAAACCTGTTGAGTAAGTTCTCCACAAATTGTGTAAGAGGAGAACTAAGGTTAGGCTTACCGATATGAGTGGAACGGATATTGCTATATAAATTGCTAATCTCACTAAATTGCTTTGCTATTTCTTTCGTTGGTAGCCATAGGGATGCATTTAACCTCCTAATTATTGTCTCTACCTCGCTCCCAATCACCTCCCTAATCTCATCAGCTACGCTATCTTGCTTTGTGTAAGCCTCGATTTCATGAGGTCTCAGCAGATATGGTAACATCTCACGAATTTTAAGAGCTTCGTCAATGGTTAGACTCTCTTTACACATACCTTTACATAGCTGTGTTGAACATGTATATTGACAGTGATGGATAAGCTCATGTGCCAAGACCTTCAGAGATGCTGTAACATGATCAGGTTCGCTAGCAATACATGGATAGGAAAGCACTATTCGCTTATTCACTGGAGCATAGTATCCACAGATTATGATTCTTGGTGCCTCCGATCCTTCCTCAACTTCAGGCTCAATAAATCTTTTCAACGAAATCTCAACCTCTACTGAAGGATCGAGACCTTTTCTCTTAGCAAAATCCCTAACTAGCTCTGTCAATCTATTAGATGCCTTTGCAAGAACTTGATAAAGATTATCAGCAAAATCAATGCTGTAACTACTTGGCAATGCCTCCACCCCTTAATTTCATTCTCTTCATAGGGATGTGCAGGGGGTTCTTCTTAGCTGCTTTGCATTGATGTGGTTGCTTGGATCTGTTCTATCTGTTGCAGGAACTTCTTGAACTGCTCAAGAACTTGCTTGGTGTACTCAAGGTCTCTCTCTAGTCTCTTGATGTCGCTTCTCCTCTTCTTTTCTTGCTCGGCTTCCTGTATCTTTCTCTCTAGCTCCTCTCTCTGCTCCTCAAGCTCAGCTATAGCAGTCTCTAGCAATAACTTGGCGTCCTCTGGCTCTAGATACACCTCAATAGCCTTAACTGTGTAGAGCTTGTCTATATCTATATCTGGTCGCAACTGCTTGAGCGGTAGCTTGCTGAGCTCTTCCCTAACCCACTTGCTAACCTCCTCAGCATCCTTAACAGCCTTATCAGTGACAGCAATCCACTTCTCGAACTCCTTGACATGGGCGAAGCTACCAAGCTTTTCGATCTTGTCGTAAGCAGTCCTCCTAATGCCCTCAAGCCTTGAGGCAACAGGTTGTGCTAGACCCTCCCAAACGCGTTGCTCAGCAACACCACCAGTCTCAGTCTTGACATACTTTGACTGCTGAACAAGGTACTTGCTGGGAAGCCTCATGACAAGCTCGTAGATCTTCACAAGTCTTTGGCTTGAGGATTCTTGCTGTAGTTGATAAGAAATGTTGCTATCGATTCCTTGTACCTGGACCAAGTCTCCTAATCTTTGCTTAAGGATCTTCACTACTTCCTCTAGGTTCTTCCTCCTCTCATCTTCACTACTATAACACTCCTCAATAATTGGCTTAAGGACATCGTGAGGTAAGGATCTCATGTAAAGCTCTATGCAGTATGCCTTAAAGTTTGCTCTAAGTGCACTAACAAGTTCTGATGTTGTTAAGATGAATAATGGTTTCTCAAATAATCTCTCAATAAGTTGTATGAGTGGAGTAGGTGTAGAAGACTCGCCTTGTTTTGCAAAATCTAGAAGCTCCATATATCTCCTAGCAGTAGAAACGACCTCAACACACCAGCCAGGACTTCTATAGCCAGTAACCCTACAAAGCTCTTCAGGCTCCATAGAAGCCAGCATCTCAACAGTCTTTATACCAGCCTCCTTCAACCTCCTAATAGTTACCTCAGGAAGCTTAAGAGCCAAAACCTCAACAGGGGTTCCGCTCATACGCATTCCCACACCTATTTTACAGCAAGTCGAGTTTATAAGTTATAACAGTCATGCAAACTAGGCTTCAATCACTTAACTTGATAGCAGACTTCTGCTATAAAGCTAAACTATGAATTAAGCTTTTTAGCATTCTCTATTAATGGTTCCAAGGATTTCATAAAACAGACTAGCATTTTTAGCGACTACTAGGGTTTATTGCTGAGGATCTCATCTCTTTGTGGTGAAGGAGGATATTTACTCATACCCGCAGCTTTTTCTAGCTCTTCGCTTAGCTTCTTAATCTCCTCAGCAATTCCCCTGGTTTTCTCTGCTAGTTCCTGCATCCACTTTGGTGCTACACCCATGAACAGCTTGCTCAGCTTCTCATACACCCTCTGGTACATCTTCTCTAAGTTCTCCTTAGCGGTTTTCTCTCAGTTTCGACAACTTTGAAGCTACTTGTGTAAGCCTTATTTCTTAGTGGATTCCGTGAATGATAGTGCTACAATCACTCTTATCATGATAGTATGAGAAGTGGTTAGAGAGTAGTAAGGCATTTGCATTTTTAGAAATGGTGTTGGGCTAGAGTTATATCAAATTAGCTTCTTTACATATCTTGCTATAGGTAAATCAAGGTTATGTTAAAGCTTTTGTTACATACCTCTTGAACTCTTCTTGCACGGTTTTATCAGCAAAGTTTTCGAATATTGCCACGCCAAGTGCTTTTAGTTGTGCTTTGAGCATTGGATCCACGGTTTTTAGAGACACTAATGCTACGTTTTTAGGTTTCAGAAGCCTCTTATACTCCCTAACCTGCTCAACTGCATAGTCGGGCTTCTCCCACCTCAAACGCCCTAGACCAGTCTTAACTTCTACAAGTAGCTTAGGCACTATCCCCTGCTCAGCGAGCTTATACAGCTCTCCCCAGCCGACACCCTCAATCCTGCCCTCAAAAACAGCTATATCAGGAACTAAATGCTTTGGAGCATTTTTAACAAAGCCTGGTAGAATGTGTGGCAGTATCGATGACTGGTAAAGTATTGTGTATTCTTTTCCCGTAGCCCTAGACCAAACAACTGCTAAAGGTGTGTTCGTTGTGAACTCAACAGTCCAAGCACCGGTAAGCGAGGCCCCCTCTAGAGCATCAACAATTTTAGCTATAACAAAAAGTTCTAGGATGTATGAAATCTTTATTGATAATGATTTGGCTCTTCCTTGAGCTGTTGTCAAAGACATTGTCATTAAGACT
>Ga0080004_1111829_pt1 | contig 22479 bp, 26 predicted proteins | sample WasSprMetagenome_FD_69207 | JGI IMG/M metagenome (GOLD analysis project Ga0080004, IMG submission 69207) | Sulfidic aquatic microbial communities from Washburn Spring, Yellowstone National Park, USA - WS (SPADES assembly) (version 2) | ecosystem: Environmental > Aquatic > Thermal springs > Hot...
GCGATCGCGAACCCTTGTTTCGACCCCCTGTACGCAGCGCGCGCCCGCGCGGGTTAGGCCCGCGCTTTTCTGCCCCCTCTGGCCCGCCTGTCATCGTTCCGGCGGGCCCACGGGGGGCGTTGAGCTCTTCACCGCCCGTGATCGGGCTCCGCCCCCGAGCTTCACCTGGTCCGCTAGGGGCGCCCGGCGCGCGCACGGGCAGCGGGGCGGCGCCAGAGGCGCGACCCCGCCAACTCGCCGGCAAGTACCGAGCTCGGGGCTCCGGCCCCCTCATGGCGTCCGCTCCAGCCGCGCCGTTCCCGCGGCTCACGGATCGAAAGGCAAGGCGGGGTTTATAATTTCGATGTTAAGAAGCCTGAAAGTGAATTTTTCTATTCAAAAAGTTAAAGAAAAGAATAGAAAATACTCAGGAGCGTTGCAGAGAGCGCGCGCCCTCGCTGGAGCTCCTCGAGCACAACGCGTAGCGCGTGCTGTACGCAGCCGAGCACGTGGGGGCTCGGGCTGTCTCTCATCGGGCGAAAGAGCCCTCAGCCGCAGTCCCGCCGGCTGCGCTCGGCTCGGAGAACTCCCTGGCGATGTACTCTCTCACCTCGCGCGCGATGCCCAGTTCCTCCGCCCAATCTAAGTAGCCGCTGAGGCCGCGCTTCCACACGTAATCGAGGGAGAGGTGGAGGTCCACCAGTAGGGGGCCTGCGCGGCCGGCCACAGCCTCGGCTACCCGCCTCAGAGCGTCCACGGAAGCGCGCGAGCGTCTCCAAGCGCCCCAATCGTGCACAGCGACAGGGTCTTCGGGTCTCACCGCCTCGTCCGAGAGTATCAAAGCTAGGAGCCTCGCGCTTCTGCCGACTCTCTCGAGGACTAGGGGGAGGGCCGAGCTCGGCTCGTCGACTATGCGGTCGATGAGCTCGATGTGCGCGCACTCGAGGCCGTTTTCTCTCAGGAACTTCTCGGCGTGCAGCTTGTGAACGCTCCAGGCCGGCATACTCACTGGGGCATCGGCTCGATGAGCCCCTTAGCGGCTAGGCTCCAGTAGTGCCTAGCCGCGAGGCGGACCGCCTCCTCGCTCCTGTACTTAGGTCTCCAGCCTAGAGCCTTCAGCTTCCCTATATCAAGGTGCATCACTTTTACGTCTCCCACCCACCCCCTACCCCCCGCTACGCCGCCTGTAAACTCGATTTCAACACCCCTGAGGCCGCTTTCTTCGATGACTATTTCGGCGACCCTCCTAACGGGTATCGCGTCCTCGGAGCCCACGTTGAACGCGTCGAACCCCTCCTTCGAGCGCCTCCACGCGGTAATCGTCGCTTCGATCGCGTCCTCAATCCAGATGTAGGACTTCGTCTGCGTGCCATCCCCGAGCACGACGAGGCGCTTAGGGTTCGCTAGCAGCTTCCTGACGAAGTCGTAGATCACCCCCTTGCGGTTGCGCGGTCCCACGACGTTCGCGTACCTGAGCGCTACGCCTTTGAAGCCGTAGGTGTGCGCGTACGACGAGATGAGCGCCTCGCAGGCGAGTTTTGACGCCCCGTAAACCGAGATCGGTTTCGCCGGCCCGTAATCCTCGGGGGTGGGGAGCTTCTCCGCCTCGCCGTAGACCGTGCTGCTCGAAGCGAAAACTATCTCCTTCACGTCCTTCCTCCTCATCGCCTCAAGAAGCGTGAAGGTGGCGAGGATGCCGTGCTCGAAATGCTCCCTCGGGTCGCCCACCCGGACCTCCGGGTTAGCGGCGAAGTGGAAGACCGTATCGACCCCCTCGAGGTTTTCCTCGAGAAGCGCGCGGTCCCGCACATCCCCCTTCACCACCTTGAGGTTCGGGTTCCCAGCCACGCCGCTGAGGTTGTCCACCCGCCCGCTGCTGAAGTTGTCGATAACCACCACCCCGAGCCCCTCGCTGAGGAGTTCCTCGACTAAGTGGCTCCCGATGAAACCCGCACCCCCCGTGACAAGCGCGCGCATCGAGCAGCTCAGGGTCAAGCCATATATATGAGTTAGCCGTCGCACCCGCGTGAAAGGCCTGCTGTCACCTAGGAGCGCCGAGGAGATCGTAAAGGGGGTGGCTGCCGAGTTCGGCAGACCGTTAAAGGCCGCGTCCGCGCCCGGCAGGGCCGACTTCCTGAACACGCACCAGGACTACAAGGGGCTCCCCGTGGTCCCGGTCGCCGTCAACCTCCGAACGTACGCGATCGCCGTGGCCGAGCTCCCGGACAGGTTCGAGGTCATCAGCTTGAACATGAAGCGAGAGGGGCGAGAGTTCCAAGACGCGTTCCCCCTGAAGCCTAGCCTGAGGGGGGGAGGCTGGTTCGGCGACTACCTGCGCGCGTGCGTGATCGTGCTCTCGGAGCGCGGGTACAAGCTCGAGCGCGGCCTCCGGGTCGTGGTCGATAGCGACGTGCCCGCGGGAGGAGGTCTCGGGAGCAGCGCAGCGCTGGAGGTCGCTTTCCTGAAGCTGCTGGACTCGTGCTACGGCTTGGGGCTGGAGAGGAGGGATCTGGCGGAGCTGGCGTTTAGGGCGGAGAACGGCGTCATGGGCATCCCTTGCGGCAGGCTAGACCAGTACGGCTCGTCGTACGGCGGGGCGATACTGCTGCACACGCGCCCACCCTACCAGGTTGAGGAGCTCCCCCTGGGGAGGGTGAAGCTGGTGGTCGCGGACTCGGGTATCAAGCACAGAGTGGCCGCGATACACCCCGTGAGGCAGGCCGAGATCGAGCGGGGGTTAGCCCAGCTCCTTGAGATGCGCGAGCTGCCAGAGGGGGTCCGCTCCCTGCTGGGCAGAAGGTACTGGGAGCCTAAGTGGGAGGAGCTCGGGCTGGAGGAGCTCGAGCCGTACCTCTCGAAGATCGATCGTAAGCCCGCGGACAGGATACGATTCACCCTCCTCATGCACCGGACGACGCTGCTCGCTCTGAAGCTCATCAGAGAGGGTTCGCTGGCGCCCGACGAGGCGAGGGAGATCGGGGCCGAGCCCGGAGCCGGCTTCCACGAGACCCTCGGCGCGATAATGAACAGGCAGCACGAACTGCTGCGCGACCTTTACGAGGTCAGCCTGCCCGAGCTCGAGAGGATCAGGGACGCGATGCTGGAGGCGGGAGCCTACGGCGCGAAAATCAGCGGGGCCGGCTTAGGCGGAGCCCTCATCGCGTTAGTGAGCGAAAATAGAGAGCGGGCTGTCGCCGAAGCTGCGCTGAAAGCGGGTGCGAAGAGAGCTTGGGTGGTAGCGGTGGACGAGGGAGCGCGCGAAGAGCGCTTAACTTAGCGCGCGCTCGGAGGCTAACTTTATTAACCTTTCCCCTCATCATTTATACGTGCACAGCGAGGAGGAGATCGCGCGGGACGAGGCTCGCGTGGAGGAGTACAGGCAGATATACACTGGCGTCACCTTAAAAGCGGCGAGAACGGTTGAGCTGCGCACAGGCATAATCCCCGCGGCGCGCTTCGCGGACAAGCTGAGGCGCGTGGCGCTGGCCGCCTTCAAGGGTTACGCCCCCCGCGACGTGATAATACGGGATGTTTCGGAGTTCAACAAAAAACTGTACGACGTCATCGTAAACAAGATGGGCTGCGCGAAGGGGGATCTCATTAGGATAGCCGTGGACGTTTCCTACGACGAGGAGGGGCAGAGGCTGGTTTTCGGCGAACCGAAGATCGACCGGTTCGTGCCGGAGAGCGAGGTTAAAGCCGCTTACGAGGCGAAGATCAAGGAGCTCGAAGCGGAGCTGGAAAAGCTGAGGAGGGAGCTGGAGGAGGAGCGGGGCAAGCGCGAAAGCCTCAGGAAGAGGCTCGAGGAGCTGTTGAGGGAGCTCGGGGGCTAAGCCGCGGAAGCTAGATAAGGCGGGGCTAAAGAACCTCCCGTGGAAGAGGTAGCGTACCTGCTGTTGGCTACTCTGAGCGCGGTTGCCGCCGCTTACGCCTTCCACAGGCGCTACGCCCCAAGGAGCGGGCGTGGCGCCGGAAAGCTCGCTCCCTACGCTTGCGGCGAGGACTTGCCGCCGGAAAGGGTGCCGGTGCGCGTTACGCTCTACAAGTACATCTGCCTCTTCGTCGTAACCGATGTAACGGCGATGCTCCTCGCGTTCTCGCTCCTCCCCCTGCCGCCTGCGGAGCGCGCTACCGCTCGCGTCCTCGTCCTCGCATACTGCGCGGTCCTCGTGCTAGCGATCGCGAGGTCGGTGAGCTGAATGCTCGCCGGGCTCGTCAGGTGGGCGAGGTCCAGGAGCCTTTGGGTCCTCTTCATCAACACGGGAGCGTGCAACGCTTGCGACATCGAGGTGCTAGCCGCCCTTTCCCCCCGCTACGACGCGGAGCGTTTCGGGGTACTCCTCAAGGGCAGCCCACGCCACGCCGACGTCCTGCTTGTGACGGGGCCTGTAACGCGGCAGGTTAGGGACAGGCTGCTGAGGATTTACGAGCAGATGCCGGAGCCGAAGTTCGTCGTAGCGGTCGGGACGTGCGCCACGAGCGGCGGCGTCTACGACGCCTGCTACAACGTGTACGAGGGTTTGGACAAGGTTCTCCCCGTGCACGTGTACGTGCCCGGGTGCCCCGTGAAGCCCGAGTCGGTGCTCGACGCGATAAAGCTCCTCGCCGAGAAGGTCGCTAGGGGTGGCGGGTCTTGAAGGGCCGCGAACCGAGCGAGGAGGAGGTGGTCAGCTGGCTGAGGGAGAGGCTGGGGGGAGCCGTCCTGGACGCTAGGGTCGCCAGGAAGCGCAGGGTTTTCGTGCGCGTGGACCGTGAGCACTTCAAGACGGCGCTGATAGCGCTGAAGGAGCTGGGCGTGGACTTTCTCGAGGCCCTGACGGGCGTCGACGCGGGGGACAGCATCGAAGTGATAGCCCACGTCGGTAGGAGCGTTTCAGTAGCTGTCGAAACCGCCGTGCCAAAGGGCGACCCCCGCCTACCGAGCCTCGTGGACCTGTACCCGGGGGCCGAAGTCTACGAGCGCGAAGTGTGGGAGATGTTGGGTGTCGTCTTCGAGGGGAACCCCCGGCTTGCCAGAGCCTTCCTCCCGGAGGATTGGCCGAAAGGCGTTTACCCGCTGAGGAAGGACTACGAGCCGAAGCACCCTGAACCGCTGAGGTGAGGGGGCGTGGGGCTCTACCTCCCGGTGGGGCCGCAGCACCCGATCCACCCCGAGGCCACGCTGATCAAGCTCAAGGTGGAGGGCGAGCACGTGGTGGACGCGGACATCGACGCGAGCTTCGTGCACAGGGGGATCGAGAAGGCGTTGGAGCACAAGACCTACGTGCAGGGCCTCTTCCTGGCCGAGCGGATATGCGGGATCTGCAACGTCGCGCACACGACGTGCTACACGCTCAACGTGGAGGGGTTGGCGGGGATCGAGGTTCCGCAGAGGGCCCTCTGGCTGAGGTTGATCGTGGAGGAGCTGGCCCGCGTGAGCTCCCACCTCCTCTGGCTCGGCCTGCTGGCCCACGTCGTGGGCTTCGAGTCGTTGTTCATGCTGGCCTTCAGGGACAGGGAGGTGGTGCTAGACCTGATGGAGGAGATCGCGGGAGGGCGGGTTACCAGCGGCTACAACGTCATCGGCGGGGTTAGAAGGGACATCGACGCGGCTACGGCGTACAAGATCAAGAGCTCGCTCGCGAAGCTGAAGGAGCGGGTGGTGAAGTACAGGAGGCTCCTGGAGGAGGACCCGATCGTGAGGGCTAGAACCGTGGGCGTCGGCTACCTGAGCCCGAGCGAAGCGAAGGAGCTGCTCGCAGTCGGGCCGGTGGCTAGGGCTTCCGGTATCGCCTACGACATCAGAGTCAACGACCCCTATCTGGTCCACGAGGAGGTCCCGTTCAACCCCGTCGTGTACGACACCTGCGATGCGTGGGGAAGGGCCATGGTTAGGGTGGGCGAGATCCTCGAGTCCATCGGGATGATAGTCTACGCACTGGACCACGCTCCCTCGGGCGAGATCCGAGCCCGCGTACCCCCCGTTTTCAGGCCCCCACCTGGCGAGAACGTCACTCGAGTCGAAGCGCCTCGCGGCGAGTTGCTGCACTACGTGAGATCCGACGGCTCTGAGAAGCCGTACAGGTACAAGGTGAGAACCCCGACGCTGGCTAACCTGCCAGCAGCAATATCGATGCTTAAGTCCCGCGGCGATAGGGTCGTGCACATAGCCGACGTTCCAGTAATCTTCGGTAGCATCGACCCCTGCATATGCTGCACCGCCAGGGTCCTCGTCGTGAACGAGAAGGGCGCGGCTAAAGAGTTCCAGCTCGACGAGCTGGCGGCGAAAAGGTGGGCGCGATGATCGCGGAGGCGCTGCGGGCTTTCGTGTACCCGGGCATCGCCTACATGGTAGCGCTAGCTCTCCTCCTCGAGTGGCTGGACAGGAAGATTGTGGCAAGGCTGCAGAACAGGGTGGGGCCGTACTACGCGGGGCCGCACGGTCTGCTTCAACCTCTCGCGGACCTGATCAAGCTCCTCGCCAAAGAGGACGTGGTACCGCTCGGCGCGGACAGGATCCTCTTCACGTTGAGCCCGATCGCGGCCTTCGTGGTTGTAACAGTCGCGGCTGCCTTCGTCCCCCTCGCCTCGACGAGCGGGCTCGTCTCGGCCGAAGGCGACGCCGTCGCGGTGCTGGCTTTAATCACCATCTACTTGCTGCTCGTGTACACAGCTGGAGCGGCGTCCCCGAGCAGGTACTCGCAGGTCGGAGCTGTGAGAGCGGCGCACATGCTCTTGGGCTTCGAGATCCCGCTCATGCTTTCGTGCCTCGGGGTTCTCGCCTCGGCCGGCAGCTTCAGGTTGAGCGAGCTAGCGGCTCGAGGCTCCGTGAGAGTTTTCGGGCTGCACGCGGTGGGTTTCGCGATCTTCCTTATTGCGGCTCAAGCCGAGCTCGAGCGGTTGCCTTTCGACATCCCGGAGGCTGAGCAGGAGATCGTCTCGGGGTGGTTGGTCGAGTACTCGAGCTGGAGGCTCGCCCTCTTCCGCCTGGCGAGGGACATCGAGCTGCTCCTGCTCTCCGGCCTCGCCGTCACGCTGTTCCTCGGGGGACCGGTGGGGCCCTCGCCGCCCGGCGCCGAGCCCCTCCTTTACCCGCTGTACTTCATAGCGAAGGCTGCGCTCATCGTTTTCCTTTTCTCCCTCGTACGGGCCTCAACGGCGAGGATCAGGCTGGACCAGTTCGTGACGTTCTGCTGGCGGTACCTTGTCCCAACCTCCTTCGCGTACTTCGCGTTAGCCGTTTTGGTGGCTTAGCATGGCTCTGGTGTTCGATGTAATAACAAACTTGTTCAGAAAGAGGGCCACGGTGCTCTACCCCGAGGAGCGAAAGGAAGAGCCCGGCACCTTCAGGGGGGTGCTAGGCTTTGAGAGGAGCCTTTGCATCGGTTGCGGTTTGTGCTGGAGGGTGTGCCCAGCCTCAGCCATAGAGGCTTCGAGAGACGAGAAGGGCGCGCGCCCGGTGTTCCACCTGGATAGGTGCATCTACTGCTACCTTTGCGTTGAGGTGTGCCCGAGGAAAGCGATAAAAGCCAGCTCGCAGCGGGCTCCCGCCGTCGAGGACAAGCGCAAGTTGGAGGTGGGCTAGCTTGCTGCTCGGCTATATCGTGCTTTCGGCAGCTGTCGCCGCCGCGCTAGCGGCTGTGGAGCTGAAGGATCTGAATAGAGCTGTGCTCGCGCTCGCTGCCATGAGCGTGCTCGTCGCGCTGGCCCACTACCTCGCGGGAGCTTGGCTGCTAGCGGTCTTCCAGCTCAGCGTCTACGGGGGAGCGGTCACGATGCTGATGCTCGCGGCCGTCCACTCGGGCGGTGAGCGCGGTGAGTAGGCGTCTCTCCGCGGTCGCGGCTGCGGCAGCGGCGGCGGTGGCGGTTCTACTGTACGGGGTGGAGATCGGCGTGCCGACCCTGTGGGTTGAAGCGCGCACTGTGCCGCTAAGCTACATGTGGGTGGTTAGGTGGGCGGAGCTGCTGGCCCAGCTGCTGCTCCTCGTTGCCGTGTTGGTCGCGGTAGCCCACATGTTCAGGGAGGGTGAGGCGGCCTGGCGTCCCTCAATGCATACACGGTAGCGGCTGTCGCGCTGTTCGCGGTAGGCATGTACTGCATCGCGTCGAAGCGAAACCTCATCAAGTTGGTGATGGGTCTCGAGATAATAACCACTTCCGTGAACTTGAGTTTCATGGGGATGGGGCTCAGGGAGAATGGCGTTGACTCGCTCGCCCAGATGTACGTCGCGCTGAACATGGCCGTGAGCGCGGCGGTCCTGGCGCTCGCCCTCGGTTTCGTCGCGCTCCTTTACCGGCACTACGGCACGCTCGACGCGTCCAAGATCGCCAGGCTGAGGTGGTAGCTTGAACCCCCAGAGCCTCTTGCTGATACTTGCTTCCACGGGAGTTGTAACCATTGTTGCCGGCTTCCTCGAGGAGAGGTTCAAGCACAGGAATTTATCCGGTTACCTCGCCTTCGCTGGAACCGCGTTAGCGTTCGCGCTATCTTTCAAGCTGGAGCCGGACACCTACAACCTGGCGCGGGGAGCGCCCCTACCGGCGGCGGAGCTTAGGGTCGATCCCCTCTCGAAGTTCCTAGGCGCGCTCTTCCTCGCGGTGTTCCTAGCGGCTATCGCGCACTCTTTCTCCTACATGCGCGAGGAGGGCGAGAGCGGCTACTACACGCTGACAGTTCTGATGGCGAGCGGGTTGGTGGGAGCGCTCTTCTCGAACGACCTGTTCACCTTCTTCTGCTTTTGGGAGCTGGCGTCGGTGTCAGGTTACGCGCTCGTCGGCTACAGGTGGTGGTACTGGGAGCCTGCGGAGGCGGCGTTCAAGTACCTGCTCGCGTGCACGGTCGGCGCGCTCACGACGCTTTACGCCGCTTCGCTGCTTTACGGGGTGGCGGGTACCACGAACCTCGACGCGCTGCGCACGGCCTTGAGCCAGGTCGGCGGGTCCCGCGCGTTTGCGGCAGTTACGGCGCTGCTGATCGTTGGGCTCGGCACCACGGCTGCGGTGGTGCCCTTCCACACGTGGCTGCCCGACGCCCACCCGGCCGCTCCGAGCCCGATCAGCGCGGTGCTCTCGGGCGTAGTTGTCAACGTACCCCTCTACATGCTAGCGCGTCTCCTCCTAACGGTTCTGCCGCGAGAAACCGGTGTCAGCTACGCCCTGTTGGCGCTCGGCTCCTTATCGAGCATCGTCGGTAACGCGGCGGCGCTCGTTCAGCTCGACGCAAAGAGGTTCCTGGCGTACTCCACCATAGCGAACGTGGGGTACATGCTGGTCGGTCTCGGTGCTTGCTACAGAGCTGAAGCAGCCGGCGCCGCTGGGGTCGCCGTCGACGCGCTCACCGGAGTTTTCGTCCAGTTAGTCAACCACGCGGTGAGCAAAAGCTTGCTCTTCCTCTGCGTCGGCAACGCCGTGCGGGAAACGGGGAGCAGGCTCTTCACGAGCTTGGAAGGTTACGGGAGGAGGATGCCAGCTACCGGTGCGCTCTCGCTGGTAGCGCTTCTCAACCTAGCCGGGATACCCCCAGCGGCGGGGTACTACGGGAAAGCGCTCATCACGGCGGGCCTAGCCTACAACCTCCAAGACCCAGCGGCTCTCGCCGCGCTGGCGGCTCTAGAGGCGAACTTCGCTTTAGCGGCCGGCTACTACGCGTACTTCGCGTTTCGAGCCTTCAGGGAGAGAGGCCGCGCGCTCAGGGAGGCCCCTCTCTCCATGCTGGCGCCCGAGGCCGCGCTCGCCGCTTTCGTTGCAGCTTCGTCCGTTTACCCGAGCCTCCTGGTGGAGGGGGTGCGAGCCGGTGTTAAAGCGCTGCTGGGGTCTCCCTAGCCAGGATTCGGGGGGTGCACCTAACGCTTAAAAACCGGCGTAGCGGCGCGTGTCGCCGAGCCCTTAGAGGTGGCGGGAATGCTGGAATTGCTTAACTGCGCCTGGGCCGCGCCGACGATCGCGGCGCTGCTCGAGCCAGCGGTAGCCAAGCTGAGCCGCCGCGCGAGGGACGGCCTTGCCGTAACCGCGTGCGCCGCCGCCGCCCTATCCACGCTCACCCCGTTCTTCGCCAATGCGCAGGGAGCGTTGCGCTGGGAGTGGGTCAGCCTGCCCGGTCTGGGGAGTGTGGGGTTCGGTCTGCTCCTCGACCCGCTCAGCTCGACGCTCGCGGCTGTGGTAGCGTGGGTTTCGCTCGCGGTCTTCGTCTACTCGCTGGGGTACATGCGCGGCGACCCCGGCCTCACTAGGTACTGGGCGCTCATGCTGCTCTTCGTCGGCGGGATGGAGCTGCTGGTGCTCTCCGAGAACCTCGTGCTAATGCTCGTCGGTTGGGAGGTTGTCGGCGTGTGCAGCTTCGCTCTGATAAGCTACTGGTACCAGGATAGGGAGGAGGATCGGGCTACCCGCTGGGTCGGAGAACCCCCGGAGGAGTACCCGCCCTCCCACTGCGGCGTCAAGGCGCTCCTCGTCACTAGGCTGGCCGACACCCTCATGATCGCTGGCGCGCTGGCGCTAGCGCTGGCCGCGGGGACCTTGTCTCTAGCGGAGCTCGCGGAGCGGAAACCCGACGCTCCGGGCGAGCTCCTGCTGGCTTCCCTCCTCCTGATGTACGCCGGCGCGCTGGGGAAGAGCGCCCAGCTCCCCTTCATGGAGTGGCTCCCGGACGCTATGGCCGGGCCGAGCAGCGTCAGCGCGCTCATACACGCGGCGACGATGGTTAAAGCGGGGGTTTACCTAACGGCTAGGCTCGCTCAGCTGGCGCTGTCCTGGAGCCAGTTCGTAGACCCCACTCCGTTCTTCGCTGTAGTGTCGGCGTGCGGGGTAGCGACGGCGCTTGCAGCGAGCTTGCAAGCCGCCGTGAGCGGGGAGCTGAAGAAGACGCTGGCCTACTCTACGGCCAGCCAGATCGGGTACATGATGGCGGCGCTGGGGGCCGCGCGCTGGGCTGGGAGCGCCGCGATCGCGGCCGCCGTCTACCACCTGGTGAACCACGCGGTCTTCAAAGCGGCGCTCTTCCTCGCGGCGGGAGTCGTGATACACGCGGCTGGCTCCAGGTTCTACAGCGGGATCCGGGGCTGGGGCAGGCGGCTCAAGGCGGTGGCGCTAGCGTTCCCGCTGGCTACCGCCTCGCTTGTGGGCGTTCCGCCCTTCGGCGGCTACTGGAGCAAGGAGCTCGTGCTATCGGTGCTGGAGGCGGAACCCGCAGTGCTGGCTCTCGCGGTTGCGGCAGCATTCTTCACGGCCTTCTACGGTGTGAGGATGCTTTTGCTCACGTTCACCGGAGGGTCTGCAGCCGAGCATGCTCACGGGAGCAGCTTGCTCGAGGATCTACCCTACCTAACGCTCGCTGCCGCGTGCTTAGCTCTCGGCCTGCTGTCGCGCCCCCTCGAGGCCGCGATCGCGGCGGTGTTCGGAGCGGAGCTTCCCGAGGCCCGCATAGTCTCCTACCTTTCCATGGCTGCTGTAGCGGCAGGTGCGCTTTCCGCTGCGATAGCGCATTTCCGAGGTTCCAGCGCTGGCTGGGCCGAACCTTTCGTAAAGGTCCTTCGCCGCCGCCTTTACTTGAACGCCGCTTACTACAGGATCGCCAGCGGCGTATCGAAGCTGGCGAGAGCGGTGGACGCGCTCGAAGAGGCTTACGCTCACGCGCTGCACCAGACCGCAGCCGCGTTGTCAGCCGAATCGGAGGAGCTGGCTAAGATCCAAACCGGGATTATCGAGCTGAGGGAACTGGCGTGGGTAGCCGGGGCCCTCCTCCTGCTGCTCCTCCTGCTGGCTTCGAGGTGAGGCTCGTGCTGCTCCTTGCTGCGATACTGTTCCCTTTGACCGCCATACCGGCAGCCGCCGCAGTTAAGAGCTGGAAACGGGGAGCGGCGCTGGCCTCCTCCTCGCTCATCGCCTCAGCCGCCGCGCTAGCCCTTTCCGCTGGGCGCGGGCTGAAGGAAGCCTACATCGTAGAACCGACGCTGGGTTTGATAGTGCTCGATGGTAGGGGCTACAACGTCGCTTTCTCCTTGCTCGCTTGCTTAGTATGCGCGGCGGCGCTGCTCGCGGCGCCGCGCTTCTTGGAGCGCGCGCGGAGGCGCAGGTCGCCCGCGTCTTTCTACGCGCTTTACCTCGCGGCGTCCGCCTCGCTCGTAGCCACCCCCCTTTCCGGGACCCTTACCACGTTCTTCGCGTTCTTCGAAGCCTACTTGATCGCATCGTGGCTCCTCCTGCTACTGTGGGGGGGCGATAGGCGCAGGGGGTCAGCAGCGCTGACGTACCTGGTCTTCACGGAGGTTGGCGCGCTGCTAACCCTGCTCGGGATAGCGGTGCTCTACGACGCCTATGGTACGACGAGCTTCGAGGGTCTGCGGTCGGTACTCCAGCGCGCTCACCCCGCTGAGCTGGTGCTGCCCTTCGCGCTGCTAGGCGTAGGCCCGCTTGTGAAGATGGCAGTCGTACCGCTTCACGCCTGGCTGCCTGCTGCCTACTCGAGCGCCCCCATCCCGCTCCTGGTGACAATGACTATCGCCGAGGGCATCGGGGGGTGGGCCCTGGTTACGCTCCTATCGTTCACGGCGCCCAGCGTGCTCAGCGTAGCTTGGTTCAGGTTGCCGCTCCTCGCCCTGGCGGCTTTCACGGCGGTCTACGGCAGCTTGGCGGCGCTCGCGCAGAGGGATCCCAGGAGGCTGCTGGCCTACTCGAGCGTGAGCCAGGGCGGCTACCTGCTGCTGGGGATCGCTTGCGGCGGTGACGCAGCGGCTGCCAGCGCGCTCCTGCTCTTCGCAGCCCACTCGCTCGCCAAAGCGGCGCTCCTCGCGGCCTTCGGCTACCTTGAGGAGCTATCGGAGGTCCGCGACCTCGAGAAGCTGGGGGGCTTAGCACCCTACATGCCGGCGACCGCGGTCTCGGTGCTAGTTTCCTTCCTGAGCTTAGCCGGCGTACCGCTAACGCTCGGGTTCTGGGCGGAGCTCGAGATCGTGGCCGGCGTAGTGACGCTGCTCGCTCGCGGCAGCGTGAGCGGCCTAACCGCTGCAGCGGCGCTGTCGGCTTCGACGGCTCTCTCGCTGGCGTACGGCGTGCTCTGCTTCAAGCGCGTGTTCTTCGGCCAACCAAAGCTCCGCTTAAAGGAAGATGTGAGGAGCGCCCCCGTGGTGCTCGCGCTGGCGCTTTCGCTGGCTAACGTGGCTCTGGGGGCTCACCCGGGTTTGCTCATTGCGGCGCTCCAGCGCTAGCGGCTCACGTCCTGCAGGGGCGCGGTACCGGTTGCAGCACCGCGCTCTTAACCTCAGCGCGCTTGAGACCCTCCCAACCCGCCTCCTCTAACCACTTTTCCACCTCCCTCGCCTTCCTCTTGACGTACGCGAGGAAGAGCTTCAGCGTCCACCGCAAGGGGGCGTAGCGGGCGCCCTTGAAGTAGAAGGTGGAAACGATGTCCTCAGCCCACCTGAGCGAGTGCCACAAGCACTTGCGCATGATCTCCACGTGCCCCTCCTTCAGGTGCTCCCTGAGGAACCACCCCCGGTCCCTGAGGACCCCCAGCGGCACGAAGAACATCGGTACGATGAGGCTCCTGTAGTCCTTCAGCCTATCCAGGAGCTCCGCCGTTTGCGCTAAGTCGTCCTCCGTCTCCTCCGGTAGGCCTAGGATCAGCGTTAAGGCCGGTACGATGCGGTGCTCGTGCATTATCGCCACCGCGTCCTCAACCACCTGCGGCCACATCTCGATCGGGTAAGGGGCGGCTTTCGCCGGCATGATCTTCTTCGCCAAGTTCACGGAGCCGGTTTCCAGGCCGATCTGCACGCCCAGGTACTGCTGGTGCTCGTCGTAGATCAGCTCGGTGAGCTTCGTGATCAGCTTGTACTTCTCCTGCGCGTACTTCACCTCAGCGAGCGTGGCGTGGCTCCACGCGAGCGTTTTGCAGTACTTCTTAGCCAAAGCGTGGAGCTTCAGGAGGGCGTCGGGGTTCGGCTCCAGCCCCCTCGCCCCGTATATCAGCACGTCCTCCGAGTGGAGGATGCACCTGTCGAGGCCGGCGCTCGCGTTCACGCGCAGCTCGCGTTCGATCTTGTCCAGCGGGTAGTAGCGGAGGGGGCGCAGGGTCACGGGGCAGAACTTGCACCCCCTAGGGCAGCCGCGCATGATTTCGACCAGCCCGTTCACGCTGGCGCCTTTGATCTCGGGGATCTCCTCGATGGATGGTACGTCCTCGGGGCCCACGTAGACGTAGAGCGGCAGCTCCTCCCCGTTGAGCGCTTTGGCTGCCAGCTCAACCACGACCTTCTCAGCTTCCCCGTCCACGACGGTGTCGATGCCGAACTCGCGCCAGTAGTCCAGGTTCCAGAGCCACTGCCAGGCGGCGGGGCCCCCGGCGATGATCTTCAAGCCGCGCTTCTTCGCCTCGCGTATCTCCGGCCTCCTCATGAGGCGCAGGAAGCTCCTCCTGTTGACGGGCTCGCTCCCGGTCATCAGCCACCACTCGATGCTGGGCGACGCCATCGCGAAGTAGTCGTGGTGGCCGATCATCAGCACCTTAGCGTGCTTCAAGTGCGGCCCGAGGTGGTCGGGGTCGATGATCGCCGCGCTGAAGCCGGCGTTGACGAGCGCGGCCTCGATCTTCCTCAAGCCGTACGGCGCCTCGAGGGGCCTACCCCACCTGTCAACCTTCGGCTTGGGCGCGCAGATCCACATCCACAACCGCTCGGGCACGCCGACGGGCGGGCCGGTCGCGACGAAGCCGAGGAACTCCTTGCCGTGGTGGTTCGTAATCATCGTCCGGTCGGAAGTTATCACGATGTCAAGCTTCATCGCGCTCACCTTCAACGTAAACGATCACGGTCCTGCTGATGTTGTTCACGAGGAAGTTTCTCACTCGCTCAATGGACGAGACCCCGTCATTAGCGACTATGCGGATCACGAGCCTCCTCGCTGAAGGTTTCGACCTCACAGCCTCCTCCACCTTCTCCTCGGCGTTATCATCCCCCTTTAGTTCGATCACCAGCTCGCTCACTCGGCGTCACCCCCCAGCTTGGATATGAGGCGCTCGAGCTCGAGCTCCAAGTGCTCGAGCTTCTCCCTCAGGGTAGCGTTGGCCCTAGCCCTTAGCTCGCGTACCCTAGTCCTCGTCCGCTTCAGCAGGCTGACCTGAGACTCCAGGAAGAGCTGGGAGAGGCTGACGCTGGGGGTGTACGAGCCGAGCCTCCCCTGCCTCAGCTTGCGTACGAGCTTCCTCCCTTCCAGCATCTTCATGGCAGCCGATATTGAGGACTTGCTGTAGCCCGTGATGTCGATCAGCTCCTTGCTGGTGAGAGGCCTGTCGGAGAGGTAGAGAGCGGCGAGGATCCTCGCGCAGCTCCTGGGGAAGCCTAAAGCGTAAAGCAGCCGGGCCAGCACGGGCAGCGCGTCGCTAGCGGTCGAGAGGTTTTTCACAGGGCTGTGCATCACAGGCACCTCGGTCCACAGAGGTTTGAACCGAACCCCCTTTTAAGCTTGCCTAGAAGCGCGAGCGCGCGAACGCATTTTAACGACCCGCTCCCCGCTCTAGGTGTGAGCGGGGTGGAAGTCGTTTGCGCTGGGGAAATCCTGGTCGACGTGATCCCCAGGGAGGTGGGCCCCTACCGGGAAGGTACACTGCTGGAGGTGCACTTCGGCGGCGCGCCCGCTAACGTGGCGGTCGGGGTCGCGAGGTTGGGTCGCCGCTCGGCTTTCGTGGGGTCTGTGGGCAAGGACCCCTTCGGCGACATGCTGGCGGAGTACCTGGCGAGCGAGGGCGTGTACACTGGGTGGCTGGCTAGGAAGGACGCTAGGACGAGCTTAGCCTTCGTCGTCGCGAAGCCCCAAGGCGAGCGCGACTTCTTCTTTTACAGGCCACCCTGGGTCGCGACGGCCGACGCGATGCTCGAAGATGGGGACGTCGACTGGGAAGCCGTCCGGAAAGTCGAGGTGGTGCACGTCTCGGGGGTCGCGCTATCCCAGCCCCCCTTGCGCGACACCGTGCTCAAGCTGATGGAGGTGGCGAGGAGCGCCGGCGCTCACGTGTCGCTCGACCCGAACTACAGGGCCGATATCTGGCTGGGAGGCGTCGAGCGCGCGAGGCTGGAGTTCAAGAGCGCGCTCCAGCGCTCGACCGTGGTCATGCTGGGGTACGACGAGATGGAGCCCTTGCTGGGCACCAGCGACTACAGGGAAGCCGCGGAGAAGCTGCTCTCGATGGCCCCCCACCTGGAGTACGCGGCCGTGCGGTTGGGAAGCAGAGGGGCGTACGTCGCGACAAGAAGGGGCGAGCGGGTGCTCGTGGAAGCGTTCAAGGTCCCCGTGGTGGACACGACGGGCGCTGGGGACGCGTGGGCAGCGGGCTTCATCGTCTTCGCTCTGCTGGAGGGCAGGAGCTTGCACGAGGCCGTTCTGCTCTCGAACGCCGTGGCCGCGGTAAAGTGCACCCGGAGGGGCGCTACGGCTGGGATGCCTAAGCGCAGCGAGCTCCGCGCGTTCCTCGAAGAGCGGGGCGTGCGCGTTGAGCTGTGATTCACCTCCTCCTTCTACCGGCTGCCTCTTTCGCCAGCTCCTGCCTTATTTTTTCGAACTCTTCGGCGCTGATCGAGTTCGCCAGGCTCTGCCCCCATGCTGTCAACCGGGCCTCGTACTCCTTGACGTCGAGAACACCCCACTCGGCCAACTTCTTGACGGATTTCGCGAGCTTGGACACGAGCTCCTCGTACTCCCGCGTACCCTGCTGCGCTCCCGTCAGCTCGGCCACCGCTCTGGCGACGAACTCATACTGGCTCATGCCCCCTCTAGAGAACAGGAGGCTACCGAAGTACTCGCGGTGGAGCCCCGCTATCACCATCTTGTCGTACTTGTCGAACGCCTCCTCCTCGCTCACGGGGGAGGCTCGCCCGCTAGGTCTATAAGCGTTGCGTGAACGCTCCCCAGCGTGGCGATCGCCTCTCTCGCGCTTTTCCGAAGCGCGCCGCCACATCCGCGGGGGCAGAGCCGCTATGGTCGCCTTGGCGGCTAGCAAGCTGAGGGTTGTGGCGGCCTTCATCGAGGCTCGCGGCTCGGTTTCGGAAGCCGCCGAGATCGCCGGCGTCTCGAAGCAGTACATCTACGAGGTCCTCGGCAGGTTGCGCAGCCTCGGTTACAGGTTCAGGGGCTTCCCGTCGCTGGGGGCTTTGGGCAGGGTCCTCCTAGCCCTGTCGCGGGGCGGCGCTTTGCCGAACGGTGATTTCTCGGCCGCCCGCTTGAAGGTGTACTCCTTCGGGGGCGAGGAGCTGCTCGTCGGCGTATACGTACTCCCAGCGCGGGTTCGAGCCGCTGAGCTGCTTAGGGACTTGAGCGGCGCTGAAACCGTCGAGCTCCTCGACATCCTGCCGGCAGCCCCCTTCCACGACTTAGCTGAGCTGAGGCCGCGCGAGGGGGCTAAGCTGCCTAAGCCGCCCCGCCGCGAGCTGGACGGCATCGACAAGGCGATCCTAGCCAAGCTCTTCGAGGACGTGTCCTCTCCGGTCACCTCCTCGGTGCCGGGAGTGAGCAAGAGCCTCCTCTCCTACCACTACAGGCACCACGTGAAGCCGATGCTGCGCGTCCTGCTCGACACCCACCCGATGCTTATGCACGCGAGACCCCTACTGCTGGCTGAAGTGCGCGCGGAGAGGGAGGAGTGGATACCCGCGCTCCTAAAGGCCCGCCAGGTTTACCTGCTCATGCCCCGCCCCAACCTCCTCTCGGCTTACGCGCTGCTGGACGTCGAGGACCCCTACACCTTCCTCAAAAGAGTAGCCGAAGCCAGGAGGGAGAGGGGGCTCGGCCTCCAAGTAGCGCTGCTGGGGTACGTCGACCCCGAGAAAAGCGAGAAGCTGAGGATCCCGCGCGCGCTCCTATCCTAGTGGCTACGCGGGCCTGCGCACGGCGAAGAAGGCGGTTACCGTGCGCTCCACGTACACGTAGGTCGAGAGCATCCTCCTCAGATCCCTAACGAGCTCGCTCAAGCCCGGCGAGAACGCGGTGAGCACGATGTAGCCCTCGTCGTCGACGTCCAACCTGATCCCCGTCGGCCCCAGCTCCCTCGCCAGGGTTTTGAACGCCGCCAGCGTCGGTAGCGCGCCGTCGAAGAAGGCTAGGGGCTGGCTCTGCAAGTAGAAGCCGTTGTCCTCCACGGTCACTTCCACCCCCAAGCGGCTCCCCGCCCCCTCCACGAGGACTCCGACCAGCTCCTCGCCCTCCCACGTGTGCGCCGCCGCCTTCAGCCCAGCGTCCCTCAACGCCTTAGCCACCTCCCCCTCCCTCCCGTAATCGGCGTAGGAGCTCAGGCGGACGGGCGTGCCGTCCTCCACGGCTGAGAGGAGGTCGGGCACCCCGACGACGGCCCCCAGTTTGACCACCGGCGAGTAGGGCTGGGAGTACCCGAAGAAGAAGCAGAGCGCTTTGCCCGGTTTCCAGAACGCTACATCCCCCCTCTCCACAACCGCCGCCTCCTCGCCCGCCAGATCAAAGGGGGTTTCGAAGTAGATCTCGTGCCGCCACCGCCTGGCCGCGCTCTCGATCGGAAGCCCGCTCAGCTCCCTATCCAGCCACGCTACAACCTCGCCCCTCTCACCGAAGAGCGCTTTGACGTACACGCGCACGCTGCTGGGATCCGGGTTAAAAAGGTGCGCGCTACACGTACTCGACCTTTAGCGAGAGCTCTTCTGCGACCTTCTCCACCGCCTCCCTCCAAGCCCTTCGGAGCTTCCTCTCGACCACCAGCTTCCGGGTGGGCACCGAGCTCTTCACAGCCGCCTCTCTCACGATCCTCTCGACGAACGCGGGCTCCTCCAGCGACTTCAGCGCGTAGTTCGCTATCATGTGGCCGTAAGCTTCGGAGCTTGAGAGGGCCCGCGCGGTGAACGCGGCTGCGTAGTGGTTGCCGCCGACCCCCACGCACGCCTCGTAAGGGGGTGGGGGTAGCGTTAGGGCGTCGACGACCGCCTCCGCGACAGCCCTGCGAGCCTCGGCCAGTGTCCACTCCCGGGCGCTGCTGCCGATCTCAACGAAGGTGACGGGTCTCTTGAGCGAGGATGGTCCGTGGTGCGTGACCTCGTACGTCACCTTGAAGTCGGGCAGCGAGTCTGCGCGCTTAGCGAGCGAGAGCAGGAGGCTTTTGGCGAGCGGCGGGTTGGACGGCGGTAGCTCGAGCGGTCTGCCTCCCGCTAGGGCCTCGCGCGTGGGGTTTCCGGGGTGGTGCACCGTGAGGGACCTGATACCAGCTTCGCTCGAGTGGCGCGAAAGCACGAGGTGGAAACCGGCGTCGCAAACTTCGTCGAGGAACTCGAAGTAGAGGACGTCCTCCTCGAACCCGGCGAGCAGCGCGTCAATCTCCGGCAGGTAGTAGGCGCTGACCGCTCGAGCGGTGGTAACCGGCTTAGGCTCGAAGAGTCCGAGGAGCTCGCCCGCCACGCCCGAACCGGCAGGGTCCCCTACGCTGTAGGCGATGCAAACCTTCACCTTCACGGCTCGTCGCAAGGATCGTCAATTGATAAACTTCGCGGCCTGCGACGCTGGAACCGAGGGAAAAAGAGGAAGAGAAAGAGAAAAAAGTGGGATTTAAAGGAGTGGGGATTTCGGGTTCCAAGTTCCGCGCTGCACGGGCGGGATGTAGTCTTCGACGAGCGCCGGGTCGAAGTTCAGCTTCTGGCCTTTCTCCGCGCTGAGGTAAGCTAGCATCATGAGCTGGACGATCAGCAAGCCGTCGTACCAGTTCTCAGCCGGCTGAACCCCCTTGAGGAAGCACTCGACCATGTAGCGGTCCTCGGCTTGGTAGCCGTACGTCACCGCCTCGTCGGGGATCACAGGCATCAGGCCTTGGTCAGCGTTCTGCTTCTCCACGAACTCCTCGCTCGGCGGGATCTTAACGTGCCTGCTGAAGAACGCGAAGAGCTCGGGCTGGAGCGTGTTTATCCAGAGCGAGTACTCGGGCCCTAAGACCTCGAAGGTCAACCTCAACCCGGCGCCGATGTAGGACCAGGACGTGTGCGTCTCCGTCATTACAGCGTTCCCCTCCTCGTCCTCGTAAACCACGACGGCGGTGGCGTAATCCTCCGCGGGCTCCACCGAGTAGTCCACCCCGTACGTCTGCTTGAGTCTCTCTACGTAGTCTCTCTTTGTCCACTTAAGTGAAGCCACCTCGCCCCACACCTTCCTAGGTTTTAAGCTGTCCTTTCCCCTTTCAGGGTCCCATAGAACGTAGCGCGCCGCCTCGAGGCTGTGGCACATCATGTCCAGCAGCACGCCGCCGCCCGACTGGGTGGGCTTCCAGAACCAGGGCGCGTGGGGCCCGCCGTGCTCCTCGGCCGCTCTAGCCAGGTAGGGTCTCCCGCTGTACTTCGCGCCGAACCTCCAGACCACCTCCTTACCCCTCGTCACAGAGGGCATGAACACCTGGTTCTCGAGGTAGCCGTGGAGCAGCCCGGCCCTCTCGACCAGGTTCACCATCTCCCTCGCCTCCTTCACGTTGCGCGCGAGAGGCTTCTCGCACGCTACCGCCACGATGTTGCCTTTACCCTGCCTAGCCTCCTCGGCCACAGCCCTGACAGCGTCGAGCCTGGCGTAGTTGGGGGAGAGGATCCAGACAGCGTTAACGTTGGGGTCCCTGAGCATGTCGAAGATGTCCGTGTAAACCTTCGGTTTGCCGACGCCGAGCTGCTCGGCGAGAGCGGCCAGCTCCCTAGCTCTGGCCTCAGTCCTGCTGTGCACCGCCACGATGTCGGCTCCGCGGACGCCAACCCAGCCTCTAACGTGGAACCTAGCTGCGAAACCCGTGCCGACCAGAGCAACCCCAAGCTTGCGCTCCATCGGGAACCTTTCGTCGACATCGTATAAAAGCAGATCGCCGCGCCTCAATTAAGACGCGAGCACTCCGTGCCACATGGAACATTTATAAGAAGGAGCGAAGCGCATGCGGTTCACGCGCATCTAAGCTAGAGAAAGCTTTAAATATAAAAAAGCTTTATACAACGCCGGAAAAATCGAAAGAAAGAGAAAAGCATAAAAGCTAACCTGAAGGAAGGCCCGCCAATGGCGGGCTCGGGATCGGCACCTAAAGGTGGAGCTCGCAGCAAGATAATAACGGCCGCACTAATCGTAATCATCGCTGCAGCCAGCTTCGCGGCCGGTTACTTTTCGCGCACGATCTTTGGCGGCGAGCAGCAGACGGTGACCGTCAAGATCGGCGCGCTGCTGCCCCTGACGGGAGATCTGGCCTCCTTCGGTAAGCGCAACCAGGGGAGCCTGCAGCTGGCGATTGAAGACATTAACAGGTTCGCGGAAGCCGCGGGAAGCAAGTTCCGGTTCCAGCTGGTGGTGGAGGACTCGGGCACGGACCCCCAGACGGCCCGGTCGAGGATAGAGGCGCTCGCCGCTCAGGGAGTGAAGCTGTTCGTAGGGCCCATGGCGAGCGGCGAGGTCTCCCAGGTTAAACCCTTTGCGGACGCCAACAAGCTGGTTATCGTGAGCCAGTCCTCCACCGCTCCAGCGCTATCGATACCAGGCGACTTCGTCTTCAGGGTCGTCCCGCCCGACACCTACCAGGGTAAGGCGCTGGCCAAGGTGGTCTGGAGCTCGGGCTTCACGAAAGCCATCGTAATCTACAGGAACGACGCGTGGGGTGTGGGCTTGCGCGATAGCTTCGAGAAGAACTTCAAGGCGCTGGGAGGGGTCGTCGAGAGCGTAGCCTACGACCCGGGCGCCAAGGAGTTCTCCGCCGAAGTCTCGAGAGCCGCTGACCTAGCGGGTAGGATGGGCGCCGGCACGGCGGTCGTGCTGGTGTCGTTCGAGGAGGGCATACAGATCATCAAGCTGGCGGCGCGGAACCCGGTTCTGTCCAAGGTGACGTGGTTCGGGACCGACGGCCTGGCGAACAGCGCGAAGCTGGTCTCCGAGGCTGGTTCGGAGGCCGTAGCGCTGGGCGGCATAGCCTCGACGACGTTCATCCCCTCGAGCAACCCGATGCAGGAGGAGTTCAAGAGGAGGTTCCGCCTGCGCTTCGGCGAGGACCCCGACAGCTACTCGATGAACGCTTACGATGCGGCTTGGCTGCTGGCTCTCTCCGTCATGCTGGCGGGCAGCGACGACGGCGCCAAGGTGGCAAGCGTGCTGCCGCAGGTCGCAGCCCGCTACTACGGGATCACGGGTACGATAACGCTCGATGCGGCGGGGGATAGGGCGGCCGGCGACTACGGCGTGTTCAAAATCGTGCAGACCCCCAACGGCCTAGCGTGGAGGCTCGTGGCCGTGTACCACATCGACACCGATACTATCACGCCCGTGGGCAGCTGAGGAGCCGGACATGACCTCGGACGACCTTCTTTTTCTCGCGAAAAACGTTTCTAAAAGCTTCGGAGGCCTCGTGGCCCTCGACAAGGTTACGGTCGCGGTCCCCGAAGGCGCTCTCACCCTGATGATAGGTCCCAACGGAAGCGGGAAAACGACATTCCTCCAGGTTGCTAGCGGAGTGTTGAAACCCGATAGCGGCCTGATCCTTTTCAAGAAGCTGAACGTAACCGGCTTGCCACCTCACGT
>Ga0080004_1114912_pt1 | contig 22478 bp, 14 predicted proteins | sample WasSprMetagenome_FD_69207 | JGI IMG/M metagenome (GOLD analysis project Ga0080004, IMG submission 69207) | Sulfidic aquatic microbial communities from Washburn Spring, Yellowstone National Park, USA - WS (SPADES assembly) (version 2) | ecosystem: Environmental > Aquatic > Thermal springs > Hot...
TCAATTTTGAACGGCGGAGCAAAACTAACTTGGAGAGTTGAATGGCCTGCTCGTTGGGTTTTCTTAAGAGCTACTTGCGAGCCATTTGGAAAGGAGCATGCAGCAGCAGGCGGAAGCTGGGACACTGCAAAGGAAATAGTTAAAGTTTTGGGCTGGAACCCACCATATCCTGTTATTTATGAGCATTTTTTAGTTAATGGAGAAAAAATGTCAAAATCAAAGGGAAATGTAATTACGCTTGAGGATATTTTTCAATTTCTCAGACCTGAGCATTTAAGATATTGGATGTTTCAAGGAAGGCTAACAATTGCAAAGAATATTGTTCTTAAAAACATGGTTCCAAATATTTTTAATGAGTTTGCTAAGGCTGAAAGAATTTATTTTGGTCTTGAAACAACAGGAAATAAAAGGAAGGATAATAATCTTAAAAGGGCATACAAGTTAGCAAAAGTTAAAGTTGGAAAAAAACCTAGTTTTTATGTTGAATTTGAAAAATTAGTTGAAATTGCAAAAATTTTGCCTAAAGAAAAAGAACTTAGTTTTGCTGTTAAAAAATTAAGGGAGTGGGGTATAGAAGTTCCTCCAAATGCAAAAAAGGAGCTTGCTTTGCAACTACAATTTGCTAAACGATATTACGAAAAATTTGGTTTGGTAAAAGTGGAAGTGGAAATTGATGAAAAAATGAGAAAGGCAATTAAAAGTTTAATTGAAGAAGTAGAAAAAGCTAAGAATGGGGAAGAGTTGCAATCTAAAATATTTGAGATAGCAAAAGCAAATGAAATTCAAGCAAGCGATTTCTTTAAAACAATTTACAAAATTATTTTGAATGCAGATAGCGGACCAAGGTTAGGTCCATATATTTTTGAAATCGGTAAAAAAGTGGTGATTGATAAGTTAAGGGAATTTATATGACAAAGCTTCTTTACTTAACCGATTGCTATTTGAAAGAATTTAATGCTAAAGTAATTGATGTAGAAAAAAACTTGGTAGAGTTAGATCAAACTGCCTTTTATCCTTTAGGGGGAGGACAACCTGCTGATAAAGGAAAAATTATTTTTAATGGGCAAGAATTTCAGGTTATAAACGTTTTTAAGGAGAAAGGAAGAGTTTTCCATCAAATTGATAAAGAAGGATTAAACAAAAATTGTGAAGTTTATTGCTTAATTGATTGGGAAAGAAGATATAAATTAATGAGAATGCATACTGCAGTTCATGTTTTAAGCAAAGTTATTAATAGAGAAACAGGAGCATTAATAACAGGAAATCAGCTTGAAACTGAAAAAACAAGAATAGATTTTAATCTTGAGAAATTTGATAGGAGAAAAATTGAAGAATGCATTGAGAAAGCGAATGAAATAATTAAAAAGGATTTACCAGTAAAGATTTATTTTCTTAAGCGTGAGGATGCGATGAAAATTCCAAAAATAACTAAACTTGCTAATGTTTTACCTCCAAATTTACCTGAATTGAGAATTGTTGAAATAGTTGGTTTTGATTTACAGGCAGATGGTGGGACTCATGTTAAAAGCTTAAGTGAAATTGGAGAAATTGTTTTAGAAGATATAGTAAATAAAGGTAAAAATAATAGAAGGATTTACTATTCTTTAAAGCCTTAGTATGGAATCTAAAATTTTTAAGAATGAAAACGTGCTTTTACCAGAGTATTTACCACCAATTTTACCACACAGAGAAAATGAGATTAAGCAGTTGGCCCAAAATCTTTTGCCAGCAAGCGAGAAAAGAAAGCCTCAAAATACTTTCATTTTTGGTCCTCCTGGAACAGGAAAAACAGCTTGCATAAAATTTGTTTTTCGCGAATTTGAGGATTACTCTGGAATAAAAACAGTTTATATTAATTGCTGGGATTTCAAAACTAGTTGCGCTGTTCTTTCAAAAATAGTTTTGGATTTAGGCTTTATGATCCAAAGGAAAGGTTGGGCAAAAGATGAAATTTTAATGCGTTTTATCGAAATTTTCAAAAAACTTAATAAGGGCCTAATAATCTGTTTGGATGAAGCAGATCAGCTTGAACAAGAAGTTTTATACGATTTTTTGAGAATTGGACAATATGTTGATTTGCCTTTAGGCCTAGTTTTGATTTCAAATTCTCCTTACATTTTTCAAAAATATGAGCCAAGGATAAGAAGTAGTTTAGATTTTGAGGAAATTGAATTTAGACCTTACTCGCTTCTTGAAATGAAGGATATACTAATGGAAAGGGCAAAAGAGGCTTTCTTCTCGTTTGATAATGCTATAGTTTTGCTAGCTGCAAACCATGCTGTTAAAAAGGGAGGGGATGTGAGAGTTGGGTTGCAAGCTTTGCTTAAGGCAGGAAAAGAGGCTGAAAAAGAAAACAGTGAAAAAGTTGAAGTTAAGCATATGAAAAAAGTTTTATCTTCGATTTTAAAAGTAAAGCCTCAAATTCTTCAAGAGAGAATTAGCGAAACAGAAAAAATTATACTTAAAATTCTTGATGAGAAAGTTTTGAGCATAAGGGAAATTTATGAAGCCTATTGTAAAGAGGTTGAGAAGCCGATAAATGAAAAGGCCTTTAGAAATTACTTAAAGCATCTTTCTGAAATTGGTTTAGTGAAGATAAGAAAAAGAAAAGTTGGAAGAGAAAGACTTGTTTCAAAAAATTTCACTTAAGCCTTATTGCTTCCAAATTTCTTGGTGCAGCAGTTTCAATCCTAAAAATTTTATGAATTGCTTTTGCAAGCTCTAAAGTTTTCTTTGGTTCACCATGGACGCAAATGACTTTTTCTGGCTTAACTGAAAGACGATTAATGAAGCCAAGAAGTTGATTTTTATCTGAATGCCCAGATAATCCATCTACCGTTTGAACTTCCATTTTTAAGTTTAATGTTATTGTTTTTCCTTCTTCAGTTTTGAAAGGAATTTCTGTCCATCCCTTTTGTATTCTTCTTCCTAAAGTGCCTTCACACTGATAGCCCACAAAAATCAAAGTATTTTTCTCATCTTCAGCTAAATGTTTTAAGTGATCGATCACGGGACCGCCGGTATTATGAAGAAGAATACCACCTCTTCCACCGACAAAATTTTCCAAACCATCAACAGAAACATCATAAAGAAAGGTTGAAGAGGGACCCACTTTTTTAATTTCCCTAACTTTATCTATTCCTATGTACCCCTTCGTTATGTTATCTATTAAAGTGATTGTTTTACTAAATTCATCCATTCTCCCTTGCTCAAAGAGTATAGATTTTACTTTTTCTAAGATCTCTTTCGTTTTTCTGAAACTTAATTTTCTTTTACTTAAAAGCCTTATTTTCATGAATTTTTTTTTCTCATTTTTCGGTTCAATTAACTCCCCTATTTTCCTTAAGTTACTTTCTTTTAGAGGGAGATAATGAACTTTCAAAGACTTCTCTTTAATTTTGTGAATTTCATGTTTGATGCTTGGAAGAAACATGTTTGCAATCTGTTTCAAAGAGCAAGCATTTCTTATCACAAGTCTGTATATTTTTGTTTTACCTATCCTTTTATTGTGGATAATTCTTTCCTTTTTTTCTTTCCTTTCGATGTCACCAAAAATACCGAAGAATGAAAACAAATAACATAAGTCAGAAATCATCTGTTGACTAGCAGAATCGAACTCTATTTCTATTCTTCCTTTCCTTCTATTTATCGATCCATCACCTAGGAAGTAGGCTTTTATGAACTCTAATTGATTTTCTTTAGTTGTTGAAAAAACAAATCTCGGTATTCTTTTTTCGCTAGCTTTGCATCCGACATCTAAACAATACTTAAATATGTAGGCAAGTAACTTTCCACCTATAGTAACTCGAGTATATCCTTTTTCAGGAACTTCGACAATTTTAGGGTCTATTCCAAATACTTTTCTTATACATCTACAGGCATCCTTTATTAGCTTTTCTTCATTAATGCCAAAGGTTAATGCTACTATCCCATTTCTCGATTTATTTGAAATTGAGGTATAACCCTCTGCTGCATAATATCCGAAAAGTCTCATAACTTCAGGAGTCAATTTTATTATTGCTGGAATTTTATATTTGCTACCGCTTTTAAATCTAAGAGTAACAGTTTCGTTTAACTTATTCGAGGCGTTTATTCTTGACAAAGGTACTGTATTATGTAATTTTTGCCAGGTTGTTTTTCCTTCAATACCTGTATTTTGGACATATATTTTTCTTGCTAAGTTTTCAGGTAATCTTTTTAAAAGTAGCTCAATAAAATTTATTGAGGTGGAAGAAGAAGCACCATCAATTTTTGTGGGAATCAGTACATAATCACCAACTTTTAATTCATCAACTCTTTTTGCTATTATTTTTCCTCTTTCTAAAGTTAAAATGCTGTGGGAAGGAGAAATTTTAACCATTCTTCCTGAGTTAAGCACAATTTCGTATATTGGTTGATGGACAGTATGCCTAACAACAAATGAAATAGGATAAAATTCAATTCTACCGCTTTCAAAATTGTAGGCAGCAACTTCTACCGAATTGGATTTAGCTACATCACCTTCAATCACTCCGCATATCTTGTATTTTCTTGGAGAAGTTTCTATGATCGAATCTACAATGTTACCAATCTTTTCAATCATTATAGTTTCGCCTTTTTTTACAAGAATTGGTTCTTCACCTTCTACTGATAGCATTCCGCTAGTTGAAAGAATTACGCATGGCTTTTCTTCCCATGCCTTTTCCCTTTCTTGTTGTGAAGCAATCCTTTTAAACATCGGATTTGTTAAAGGATTATCTCCTGAAAAAATTCTTTTTTGCATGCTTTTTCCCATATATTCCGGATATGCTGTAAAAATTCCATTTGCTTCCCAAATCATTCCATCAATAAAAACAGGATATTGGAAATTGTTGTTAGCTAAAATTGTCATAACTTCTTGTCCACGTTCCACACAAAAGCTGGGGATAAGCGCTATTCCTCCTCTTTCCATAGTTCTATTAACAATATCCATAAATTGTTTTTCAGCTTCTGGCAAAGGAGGCATTATATCATCATTTCCTCCGTAAGTAGATTCAGTTATTAAAGTTTCAACTCTTTGGAAGTTTGTTTGCGCGGGATCTAATAAATTCGTCTTCGCAAATTTTTGGTCAGCAGCATACAAAATGTTATGCATACCTTCGCCAATATGCAAATGAATTAATGCGGATCCGAGAATATGACCAGCATTGGCGAGCGTTAATCTTACATCAGGAGCTATATCAGAAACTTCATTATATTCCAAAGTTATTGCATGTTTTACTGCTTCCTTTACACCTTTTGCTGTAAAGAAAGGATTGATTCCATTTCTCTGCATTACATCAATATAATCTAAAGTAAGGAGGGTAAAGAGGTCTAAGGTTGGAGTTGTGCAATATAAAGGTCCGCTATAACCAAATTCATACAAATAAGGAACAGCACCGCAATGATCTAAATGAGCATGTGAAATAATAATTGCATCTATCTCATTAGGATCAAATTCTTTTGTATGCAAAATTGGGAAAGCACTAGCATTCATTGCTCCGGCAGAAACTCCACAATCAATTAAAATTTTTGATTTTGGAGTTTCGAGTAATATGCAAGATCTTCCAACTTCTCTCCAACCACCTAAACCTATTATTCTTATCCAATCTCTTTTTGTTTCTTTTGGCGTGAAAATTTTTTCTCCGATTTTGTTTAAGAATTCTTTTCTGAATTTTGATTCAACATGAATAACTTTTCTTATACCTTCAACAATTTCCGACTTTATTGGAGGAACTCTTTCTATTCTTGGGACCCAAAAAGTTTCAGCTTTAATTTTCCTAAGAGTTTCACCGCTCTTTCCTATAACTAATCCCGGTTTTTCAGCAGCTATAATAACTAGGCTTCTCTCAGGTTCGAAATAAATATCTTTTATTCCAGCCTCTTTTGGAACCATCTCTCTTATCTTTTCTTTTACAACTTCTTGATCCAGCAAGATATTTTTTTCTGGTCTAACTTCAATTCTTTTCTTAATTTGGTCAACTATAGAGCGAATTATTGATTCATGAGTTTGAAAGAATTGCTTGTCTTTCGTATAAACAATAATTTCAGATCCTTCTAGCTCAATTCTACTAACTACTTCGCTAGGTAATAATGACTTTACTTTTTCAACTATCTGCATTTTTTCACAATTTACTTCAATTCATGAGTTGTTATTTTGATTCCATCCTTTGTTATAATTGCTACATCTATTGCCCTTCCTCCAGAAGCAATATCGCGCTCTACAGCAGCTTTTATAGCTCTTATTGCTAGTTCTTTTCCTTCTTCAACTGAAATGTTTTCTTTATAGCGGTCTTCAAGCACACCTAAAGCTATTGGTGAGCCTGAGCCTGTTGAGAAAAATTTCTTCTCTTCTTCCATTCCTCCTATTGCATCAAGGGAAAAAATTGCTGGTTTTTCATCAAAGCCTGCTAAAAGGAATTCAACCATATATGGAATATAACTCCATCTTCCAGATTGCAAAATGTTTGATAGTAAAGTTGCTGCACCCTTTACTGAAATTCTCCTTTTATTCTGAATCTCAAAAAGCTTAAGTTCAGCTTTCATATAGCGTGCCAAAGCTTGAGCATCTCCAGATGCTCCTGCGATTGTCAAAATAATATGATCAGCTATTGGCAAAATTTTTTCTGCTTCTTTACTCGCTACTAAATAGCCTATAGTTGCCTTCTTCTCTGCAGCTAGAACTACACCATCTTTGCATATAAGGCCAACAGTTGTAGTTCCAGTTTTTTTAATTTCAGGATTTTCACTTTTCATTAAAGCACCAGAACTGATAATTCTAATTGTTCGTTTGAGCTTAAATATTTTATTCTTGTCAATAAATTTAAATTTTTTATGTTCAACTCCTATTAATTTGCAGAAGAGAAAATATTAGAAAAGATGCCTTCTAAGATCTTTGAAAATTACTTAAACACGAACTATTTGAAATAGTTTGGTAAAAGACAGTAGTTTATTCAAAACAAAGAAGTTAAAATCAGTACTGTTTTGCAACATATACAACTTGTTTAGCCTTCTTTCCGCAAAAAATACAATTTCCTTTTGCTTTTTCTTCTTTTCCAAAGATTGTGCCTCTTATCGTTCCTCCGTTTGTCCTTGCTTTTATCTCATTAGCACATTCTACATTCCCGCACCACTCAATTTTTACTAATCCTCCCTTTTCCTCCAAAATTTTTCTCAATTCTTCAAAATTTTTTGCTTCACTCAAATATTCTGAAAAGAATTTATCTGCTTTCTTCCTCAAATTATCTTCTATATCTTTTAGCAAAAATTCAACTTTTTTCTTCAAATCCTTTTCTTTCACAACTTCCTTCTTTTTTTCATCCCTTCTTACAACAACAACTTGTTTCTTTTTCAAATCTTTTGGCCCTATTTCTATTCTTATAGGAACTCCCATTAACTCCCAATAGTTGAACTTCCATCCTGGTGTATAGTCTTCCCTTAAATCAGCATAACTTCTTACACCTAAACTTTTTTCTAGCTCAACCGCTTTTTTAAACACTTTCTCCTTTTCGTTCTTTTTGTAGTATATTGGAACTATTACAACTTGATAAGGTGCAATTGCAGGCGGAATAATAAGTCCTTTATCATCCCCATGAATTGCAATTACCGCAGCCAATATACGCCAAGCAGCAGGCCCATAACAAGTTTGCCAAACATACTTTTCTTTCTTATCCTTGTCTACAAATTTTACATCAAAAGCTTTTGAAAAATTTTGCCCTAAAAAGTGAGTTGAAGGTAATTGAAGAACTTTACCATCAGGCATTATAGTATCTGCTGCAAAAGTGTTGACTGCTCCCTTAAACTTATCGTGTTCAGGTCTTTTGAAGAAAATAAATGGTATGCAAAATTTTTCGTACAAAGTTTTTCTTGTAATTTTCATGTCCTCTTCAACTTGTTTCTCAGCTTCTTCTTTTGTGGCAAAAGCATTATGAGCTTCAATCCAATAAAATTCCCTTCCTCTTATAAATGGGCGAGTATAACTTTCATATCTCCAAACTTGGCATGTTTGATAAGTTTTCATTGGTAAGTCGCGCCAACTTCTTATCCATAAAGAAAACATTGAATATATTACTGTTTCTGAAGTAGGCCTTAATGCAAGTTTTTCCTCGAGCTTTTTATGCTCTTCACCAGCTTCAGTTATCCAAAAAACTTCAGCTGAAAATTCTGCATGTTCTTTTTCTTTTTTAAGGAAAGATTCTGGAATTACTGAAGGAAAGAAAAATGGTTGATGTCCCCTTTCTTCCAATTCCTTTTCAATTATAGAATTCATTAGCTTTATCATTTTTGTTGCCCATGGTTTATGAACTAGAAATCCTTTAACGTTGTATCGAATATCTGCTAATTCAGCCTTTTGAATAACTTGAGTATACCATTCCGAAAAATTTTCACTCTTTTTTACAGTTATTCCTTCTTCCTTAGCCATAATTTTTCTATTTTAATTTTTGAAATAAATATCAAATTTTTTCTATTCTTACTGCAACAAGCTTAAAGTTTGGTGTCATTGTTTCCTCATCAAAGCGTGTTGGGAAAAGCTTGTTAACCAATAATTTTTTTGAATGAAAATACATTCCCACAATTCCGCTTGGAAAACGATTATCAATTTTAACCTTTGCTATTAAGCTACTTACAGCGCTCGTAATTTTTACTTTTACACCATTTTTTAATCCAAGCTTTTTTGCATCTTTGCTATTAATAAAGCAAAATTCTTCTTTAAACTTTGAAAGAGTTTTTGATTTTTCACTCATTTCACCAGTTAAGAATTGATAAGGCGAACGAAATGTTGTTAGAATAAATGGATATTTTTTGCTTCTTACTTCTTCCATTCCTTCAAATTCTTCAGGAATAAATTTCTTAAATCTTATTTCTTTTCTAGCCCAGCTATCATTTCCTTTGTAAATAAAATCTGCATCAACGTCATAATCAGGAATAATTTCTGTAATTTCTCTGAAAATCTCAAGTTCATTTTTATACGCAAAAAATTTTTCAAGTCCAAAAAATTTGCTCAATTCTTTCAAAATTTTCCACTCTGGCTTTCCTATAGGCTTTAAAACAGGATTTACAAATCTTATTCTTCTTTCTCCAGTTGTTATTGTTCCAATTCTTTCAATAAGGACTGGTGTTGGTAAAATGACATCTGCAAATTTTGAAGTTAGATTAAAATAACTTTCCATTTGAACCAAAAACATTTTCATTAAATTTTCATGAACAACTTTTAAATTTGGTAAAGATTGGGCAGGATTGAAATTTGATATAAAAGCTGCTTTTACAGGTGAAATGAGAAATGCTTCAATCAGATTTTTACCTTTACTTTTTGATAGCTTTTTACCCCAAATTTTTTCAAGTTTTTGTGTGCTTACTATTCCATCAGCTGGCAAAGCTATTGGTGAACATCCCATATCTCCTACACCTTGAACATTTATTTCACCTCTGCAAGAAAGCAATTTACCATTTTTGAGGAGAATAAGATTAAGCAAAGAATGAACGTTTTCTATTGCGTTAACATGTTGAGTTAAACCCATTCCATGCAAAGCTCCAAATTTTTTTGATTCAGCTATCATTGAGCAAAGATCAAAAAATTCTTTTTCTTTTAATTTACAAACTTCGCAAACAAATTCAGGACTATATTTTTCAACAACTTTTTTTAATTGATCAAATCCTTCAATTTTTTCACTTTCTTTTGCATACTCATTTTTTTCAAAAAGAAATCTCATTATTCCATTTAGCAAAGCTGTTTCAGTTCCAGGATAAATTGTTAATGGCAAATCAGCATATTGTGAAGTTAAGTTTATTATTGATTGAACAGAAATAATTTTTGTTCCTCTTTCTTTTGCTTCAAGCAAACGATTAAAAATTACTGGATAATTTGATGCGGGGTTTGTTCCTATAAGTAAGATGCAATCTCTATCAGCTATTTCATCAATTCTCCACGGATTCCCTCTAGTTCCTAAAGCATTTTTTAAACCTTCTACAGTAGCTTGGTGACATACTCTTGTACAACAGCTATCAATATTATTTGTTCTAAAAACTATTCTTGCAAATTTCTGCAAAACATAATTATCTTCATTCGTTATTTTTCCTGATGAAACGAAAAAAATTTCCTCTGGCGAAAGGTCTTTAGTTTTTTTGTAAATGAATTCATAAGCCCTTTCCCAAGAGACTTTTCTAAATTTTGAAAACTTGTTTTTCCTTATCATTGGGGCTTTAATTCTTCCCTTTCTTAAAACTTCATTTAAAGTTAAACCTTTAATACAAGGCTTTCCCTTGCTTACTTCATCTTTCTCATATGGCAAAACTTTTTCCACTTTTCCTTTCTCAATTAAAAAAGTTAGCTTACAGCCGCAGCCACAATAAGGGCAAATACTTTCGATTTTCTCCATAAAAAAATTAAGTTTTTATCAGTTTTTATAACTAAATTTTTATAGACTTAGTTCAAATGTAATAACATGAGAATTGCGATTATTTCAGATCCTCACTTAGGCTATGCTTATAATTCTCGTTTAGAAAATGATAGTTTTGAAAATTTTGAAGAAGCCATGAATTTTGCTTTAGATTGTGATCTTATTTTGATTCCTGGCGATATCTTTGATAGCCGAACTCCAAGCACTGTTGTGCTAAATTCAGCAATAAAAATCATTCGCAAATGCTTATTTAGGAAATCAAACTTAAGGCTTGTTAATACTGATAAAAAGCTTCATGAAATTTCAAAAAGAACAATTGAGGCATTACCAATTATTGCTTTACACGGTAATCACGAAAGGCGAAGCAAAGGACAAATAAATGTAATAGAGGCACTTGAAAATGCAGGCCTACTAATCTATTTAGATAGGAACTTCATAATTTTCGAAAAAGATGGAATAAAGGTTGCAATTCATGGCATGTCTTCTGTACCAGAAAGATACGCGAAAAAATTCTTAGATGAATGGAATCCTAAGCCAATAAAAGATTGTTTAAATATTTTAATGCTTCATCAAAGTATTCACCCTTATGTTTTTTCACCAATTGAGCCACCAAGCTTGAAACTTGAAAATTTGCCGAAAGGTTTTGATTTTATCATTGATGGACATATTCATGTTTTTTCAGAAGAAAAAATAAATGGAACAAAATTTGTTATTCCAGGGAGTACGATAACTACTCAACTTGAGGAAAATGAGGCAAAAACAGAGAAAGGATTTTATGTTATAGAAATTGGTGAAGGGATTAAAGGAAAATTCATTCCTTTAACTAACAACAGGAAATTCATTTTTGAAGACGTAAGGATAACTGGTCCTGTAAGAAGCTTGATTGAGGAGCGAATAGAGAAAATTTTATCTTCCAATTTTTCGAAACCACCAATTATAAAATTGAGAATAAAAGGAAGGGAAACAGATGTTTTTGAGCAAGAGCTAAGGGAGATAGAAAAAAAGTATTCTGAAAAAGCGATTATAATTTTCTCGAAAGAACTTGAATCTTCTGAGATTGCAAGCAAAATCGAGTTTATAAGGAATCTTATTGAGCAAAAGCAATCAATAGAAGAAATAGGATTCAATCTATTAAGGAAAAACTTAGAGGAGCTAAAATTTGGCGAGGAAATTTCTTTTGAAATGCTCTTCGAACTTTTGAGCGAAGGTGAAATTAATAGAGTATTGAATTTGCTTATGGGTGAGCAAAAAACACTCTTTCAATTTGGTGGTTAAATGATAAAGAAATTGATTGTCGAAAATTGGAAATCTCATTTGAGATCAGAACTAGAATTTTCCTTAGGCACGAATGCATTGGTAGGCATAGTTGGAAGCGGAAAAACTTCTTTGCTAGATGCAATTTGTTTTGCTCTCTTTGGAACTTTCCCCACATTACAAACAAAGAAAATTAAGCTTGATGATGTGATAATGAAAAAACCAATTGAGCAAAAAAAAGCAACAGTTGAATTAATTTTTGAAAAAGATGGAAAAGAATTTTCAATAAAAAGGGTGATAGAAAGAGGAAAAGGAACAACTTATTCAGAAATAAGAGAAAATGGTGAAATAATTGAAGCTCCTTCTTCTTCACAAGTTACTGAAGTTGTCGAAAAAATTTTGAAAATAAATTATGAGCTCTTTAGCAAAGCAATTTATTCTGAGCAGAATGCCTTAGATTATTTTCTTACTATTCCAAAAGGAAAAAGAATGAAAAGCATAGACGAGCTTTTAATGATAGATAAATTTGAGACGGCAAGAGCAAATACAGTAACTTTAATTAACAGACTTTTGGATAGAAAAGAGGGGATTCAATCAACCATTGAGCAAGTTGATATTGAGAAGTTAAAAGAAAACATTGAAAAAGGGAAAAAAGAAGTAGAGGAAATAAAAGCTGAAAAGGAAAGTCTTTCTAATTCTTTGGCAAAAGTTCGTGAGGAGAAGAAAAAGTTAGAGGAAGAGGTTAAAGAGCTAAGAAAACTTTTAGAGGAACTGGAAGTTGAAACGAGAAAAGAAAAAGAGCTTGAAGCGGCTTTAAATGAGCACTTAAATAATCTTTCAAAACTTGAAAAAGCTATAAAAGAGCTGAATAAGGAGGAAATAGAGAAAAGTATTAAGGAGTTGCAAATGAAGAGAAATGAGTTGGAGAAAAATTTGGAAGAGAGACAAAAAGTTTATGAAAAAAAGAAGAAGGAGGCAATTGAGAAAAAAACGAAAGTGGAATTTCTCAAAGTTGAGAAAATTGGAAAACTGGAGAAAGAGCTAGAGGAATTAATTAAGATGAAGGAAGAGTATGATAACATAATTAAGACATTTGGTGAAGATATAAGCTCAACGGTAAAAGAAAAGAAGAGGTCTCTTGAAAAATTGATTGCTAGTTCAGAAAGTCTAAAAGCAAAAATTGAAAATTTATCTGAAATTCTCTCGCAGATTTCTTCAATTGAAGGAAGATGCCCGATATGTGAAAGTGAGCTTACTCCTACAAAGAAAGATTTCTTAATCAAACAGAAAAAGGAGCAAATAGAAATGTTAAAAAAGGATTTAGAGAATGTAGAGAAAAAAAAGGAGATTAGCGAGAAAGAAGTTAAAGAACTTGAAGAAGCTTCTGGAAAGTTGAGTATATTATGTGAGGAAGTGAAGAAGTTAAAGGCGAAGGAGCGTGAGTTGGAAAATTCAAAGAAAGATTTTTTGGAGTTATCTGAAATTACGATTAAGCTTGATAATGAAATTTCAGAACTTTCTAACAAAATTAATGAGATTTTGAATGAGATTAAAATTACTGAAAAAAGAGAGCAAGAACTTGCAATAAGCCTTTATAAATTTGAAGATTATGCTAACACAAAAAGGAGAATAGAAGAGTTGTTGAAAGAAAGGGAGGAAAAGATTAAAGCTGTTTGGGAAATTGAAAAAAAGATAAAGGGCAGAGATTTAAAGGAAAAAGAAGATCTTTTGAGAATGGTAGTTGCGAATGAGAAGGAAATTGAAGGAAAGATTTATCATTTGGAGCAAATGGAAAAAGAAAAGATAGCTCGGGTTAAGGATTATGAAAAAGAGTTTGAGAATTTACTCAAAAACATAAGAGAAGTTAAAAGAATAGAGGAGATTGTTCAAAAATTGAAAATTTTTGAGATGGCTTTAAAGGAAACTCAAGTTGAATTAAGGAGAGAATTTGTTACTGCTGTAAATTATTCGATGAGCAAGTTATGGAATACTCTTTATCCCTACAAAGATTTTGATGATATTCAGCTTGCTGTTGAAGAAGGGGATTATGTTCTTCAGCTTAGAGAAAGGAGTGGAAGATGGATAAATGTTGAAGGCGTTGCCTCAGGAGGAGAAAGAAGTATTGCAGCTCTAGCTTTAAGAATTGCTTTTGCGCTTGTTTTAGCTCCTCAGCTTAGATGGCTCGTTTTAGATGAGCCAACTCACAATCTTGATGCAAAAGCTGTTGAAGATTTAGCAACAACGCTAAGGGAGAGGATAAGTGAATTTATAGATCAAGTTTTTTTAATTACGCATGATGAAAAGTTGGAGGAAGCCGTTACAGGAAGCTTATATAGACTTGAGAGAGAGAAAGAAAAGGATGGAGCAACAAAGGTAATAAGACTTCAGTGAAAAAATGATAAAATTTTTGAGAGATTATCCTGCTTTGTTTATTTCTGATGAAAAAATTTTGGTAATAGCAGATCTTCACCTTGGGATTGAGCATGACCTGTATAAAAAAGGAATTTTTATTCCTTCCCAGGCAGAAAAATTTCAAAGGATAATTGAGAAATTAATTAAAGTGACGAAAGCAAAGACTCTGGTTATGCTTGGCGATATAAAGCATGAAGTTCCTGGAATAAGCTATAGAGAGGAAAAGGAGATTCCAAAATTACTTGAAAGTTTGATTAAAAAAGTTAAAGTGATTTGTTGTAAAGGAAATCACGATTCCTATCTAGAAAAAATTTCACCAAAGGAAGTTAAAATTTTTTCTGCCAAAGGATTCAGAATTGGAAATTATGGATTTTTTCATGGGCATGCTTGGCCTTCCAAACAATTAATGAAATGCGATTATCTTTTCATGGCTCATCTTCATCCAATAATTCAGCTTAAGGATAAGTTTGGTTATAGCATAGTTGAGCAAGTTTGGATAAAAGGAAAAATTTTCCAAGCTAAAGTTAAGAAAAAATATAAAATTAGAAAAACAGGGAAGCTTGAAGTGATAATTTTTCCAGCCTTTAATCGCTTGCTAGGAGGAACTTTTGTTAATGTAAAAAGTGCAAGTAATGAGCTTCTTGGCCCTTTGCTGAGAAACAATTTTGTTGATATGGAAAATGCTGAACTATATTTTCTGAGCGGAATAAATCTTGGGAAAGTTTTAGATTTGATTAATTATTTTTCTCCCATTTGAGTCGGATACGTTGGGAATTTTTCTCTAATTTTTTCTATTTCGGTTTTCTTGTAAATCTCTTCAATTCTTCTTTGAGTTTCATTCTTGAATTCCTCTTTAAATCTTTCTCTCCATTCTGTTTTATTTGCAATTTCCCACTTTGCTCCGCATGCGCATTTTCCTTCTTTGCAGATTGGCGTATCCATTCCAATAACCATTGGACAAAAAACTAAAAATCTGCAATCAGCGTCGCTAGTGCAATTTATTTCAATTTTTCTCCACTTTGGCCAGCAATGGCAAATTCCTTCTGTTTTATTTTTTGGAATGTAGCATTTAACTTCAAATCCAAATTCCTCAGGACAATATGTTAATATATTTTTGCATTCCTCATCTGATGCACAACTTTTCCACTTTCTTTCTTCTGCGCTTTTGTTTATGGCGTTTAAAATTCTTTCAATGCAAGTTGCTTGTCTTTCTAAAGAAGCATTAATAGCATGCTCTATAGCAGGTTTTGCCCTTTCTGGAACTTCTTCTAAAATTTTTTCCAAGACTTCAACATGCTTATAAGTCATATTACAAACATGTTCAGCCAATGCTGTAACATTTCTTCCCAATCCCTCAATCTTTTTTTCTGTCTCTTCTGTTTCATTCAAAAGCTCTTTGTAAATTTGTAATCTTCTTTGAGCATGTTTTTCTCTCCCTCTTTTAATCATTTCAACAGATTTGTTCAATTCTTCCTCAGCAAATTTTGATGCAATATTACCAGCTCTTTCGGGGCTCAACTCTCTTATTCTTTGAACTGCAATTACACAACCTTTTGAAGAAGCATTAATAGCATGCTCTATTGCACGTTGCGCTGGTTCTGGAACTTTCTCAGAAATTTTTTCTAATATTGTTAAATGCCTATGCGTAGCATTTGCTACTAGTTCAGCTAAAAATGTAACATTTCTTCCTAGCCTTATTTGGTTTTGCAATCTTCTCTGACTTTCATTTAATTCTGATTCATAATCTTTAAGTAAGCCTTCTGCATATTGGATTTTTCCTTTTTCAATCATACTTTTTGCTTCTGCAACCCTTAATTCTGCAAAATGCAAGTTTAATTTTGCTTTCTCTTCTTCACTAAAAGTAAAGAACATTCTTACTTTTTCAAACCATCTTGAAAATCCATAAAAAGGACTATCTGGCAAAATCGAAGGTTTTGGAAGTTCTTCTTGAGCGATTGCGGAAATTGAAATTAAGCTTATTGTTAAAATTGCTGTTGCAAAAATTAAACCCTTTTTCATGAATTAAATTTAGCTTTTCTAGCTTAAATTTTTAATTCAGCCAGCAATTCTTTCTCATCATCGCTTAACTTATCATAAACTTCCTTTAAAATTTTTATATCATTTTCTGATAGAACAGAAATTAAAATATCGCCTTCTTGAATATGTCTTCCTATTACTGGTTCCTCCATGCTAACAGCAACTCTATCTCCTTTTCTAGCTTCATGAATTGTTTGCCCTTCTCTTTGAATTTCCTTTATTCTTCCAATAATTTTTCCATCTTTTCTTTTCATAATTATTCCAGGCTTAAGGAAACCTCTTTTTACTTCAACCCCAAAAATTGCTGGTGAATGCTGTCTAAAGACATAACCTTTGAGAAATTCAATTTCACATGGCCTTGTAACTTTTTCAAGTTTTTCCTGTATTTCTTTTTCTTTCTCTTCTTTGCACCACTTTTCATAATCTTCAATTAATCTATAAATGATTTCGTTGAAGAAAATTGGTATTTTCAAATCTTTTGCCAGATTTTCAGCTTCGCTAAGAGCTTTAATATTAAAGGCAAGAATAACTCTTTTAAGTTTATCTTTAACATTTTGTGCTTCTATTATATCCTCTTTTTTCACAGCTCCAACTTCAGCTTTTCTAATTGGAATTTGTTTTTCACTCAAAATTTTAACTAAAGCTTCTAACCCACCAAGAGTATCAGCTTTAGCTATAACTCCTTCAATATGCTTTTCAAACTGAACTTCTTCAACCTCTTTTTTCAAAAGTTCTTTTGCTTTTTCAATATCATTTTCACTTTTAACAGCCATTATTGGAGAGCCAGCAATTGCATTTTCTAAATTCGGAGCTACAATTTTTATTCCAACCGAGGCAAAAACTTTATCAACTTGCAAAAATTTCTTTTCTACTCTTAATTCCCTTAAAGGAGGAGGAAGAAGTAATGCTCTTATTTTTGTTACAATCGGCTCCTTTCCACCAATAATTAAAAAGTCATTTTTTTCCAAGCAGCCATCATAAAGAATAACATCTATAGTTGTCCCTAATCCTGTAACTTCTTTAACTTCCAAAATACTTCCTTTTGCTTGCTCAGAAAGAATAAGCCTTTCTTTTAAAAATTGTTGGGCTAAACCTGCTAAAACCATTAGAAGATCTGGAATACCTTCACCTGTTATTCCACTAACAGGAACAATTGCAATATTTCTTTTGAAATCTTTTATTCTATCAAATCTTTCTGAACTAAAGCCTCTTTCGGCCAATTGCGAAACTATTCTATAAACTTTTTTATCCAATTCCTCTTTAACATCCTCTCTCTGTTTTTGGATGCTTTCTAAAAAACAAGAATTTGGAAAGGCATACCATCCAGGAATCTTATCAATTTTTGTTGCAGCAACTACAAAAGGAACTTTAAATTGTTTGAGAATTACTAAACTTTCATCAGTTTGTTCTTGAAATCCTTCATTTATATCAATAACCAAAACTGCTAAATCACTTATGCTTCCTCCCCTTTTTCTCATCGACAAAAAAGCTTTATGTCCAGGAGTATCGATGAATAATAACCCTGGAATGGTCAGTTCAATTCCAAATTTTTTTAACAGTTTATCGCAAATTTTTTTTACAGTTTCAATAGGTATGTTTGTCGCTCCCACAGCTTGTGTTAATAGTCCAGGCTCTAAAGCAGTTACAGTAGTTCCTCTAATTTTATCAAGTAAACAAGTTTTACCATGATCTGAATGACCAACAATTATAATTATAGGTGCTCTTACTTTTTGCATTTTCTCACAGAATTAAATTAATTTAAATTAATTATTATTAGATAGTATGGCATTAACTCTTCAAGACATTAAGCCTGTAAGCTTATGCATTGCAACAGAAGAGCTTTTTGATTCAAAACGCTTTAGAGAAAATTTTTGCGATAATCTTGTGCTTAAAGGAAAAGATAGAGAAATTGAAGAGTTAATTTCACCATTTAAAAGAGAGCTTATAGATCGCGATCCAAAAAAATTTTTGGAAGGATATAAAGCTGTGATTATAAGCAATATAGATAAAATTCTTTCCTTAGTTTCAGCAAGATATTCAGGCATAGATTTAAAAAAAGTTGAGGATATAGTTAAAAATGGAAGAGAACTTATCAAGAAAGTTTTATTTGCTTCAAGTTTTGAGGAAATAGGAACGCTTGAGCAAACTTTCAAAAGTAAAGTTTCATTACCAACTTATAGTCTTTTTATCTCTGCTATGCGTTCCTCTGGCATTAGGGTGGTTTAATGTTGCCAAATGAAGTTGATGCTGAAATAGAAAAGCTGAAAGTGAAGAAGGTTGAGCTTACTAGCAAACTGAATTTAGTTGAAGAATTTGAAGAAAAGGAACAAATTGAAGATGAGATAGCAAGGATTCAAAGGCAAATTGAGATTTTGGAAAAATTGAAAAGCAAATCATAGGGAAGCGAGGAGTTAGGTTTGGCAGTTGCTCAAACCTTTCCTCAACTTCCTTTCTACTTTTTTGCTAAAAAGGCTCTTATTATCAAAGCTAAGAAAACTATGATTACAATTATTATACCAATTAAAATCCAAAATGATGGTTCAGCCCATTGCATTAATTAATATTTATTTTTTTAACTTTAAAAGTTTCTTAATTTTTTCAAGAAGACTTTCTTTTTGTTCTTTAGCTTCAGGTTGTTGTTGAACTTCTACTTTTTCTGTCGGCCAGAAAAGATAAGCTAAAAAGCCACCGATGAAAACTACAACAATTATCATTGCAATATAAATAATCCAAGATGGAAATTGAGCTGGTATTTTGCCTTTTTGGATTGCAGCATCAATTTCAACTTTTGTTTCTCCTATTAATAGCTTTATATCATCAAAAAGATTATAAACAGAGAAATAGTCGTTGTTGCTTATGTAACTTTTAGCTTGATCAAGAAGCGATTTAAGTTGGGAAAGTTTTTGCTCAGCTAAGCTTGTATTATAGCCTTCATTTTTCTTCTTCTCTATTTCTCTCAGTAAGCTAGTGTAATTTTGTTCATATTGTGCTAAGCTATAGTTAATGTTAATTTTAAAGCTCTCGCTTGGTAAAACTCTTAGGATAAAAGAAGAGTTAATTGTTTTGTATGTGGAGTTTGCTTTAAAAATTCCATTATAATCTTTTGGTTCTATTTCGCCAACAAAAAAATTCACTAAAAAAGCAGCTTCCTTATTAGGCATAAGAGTAGCGTTTGTTGAATTCGTTGAATACCAACTTGAGTTTATATTTTCAACCAAAAAGTAAATAGTTTGCGTTAAATTTCCAGTATTTTTTACCTTTATTATTGTAAAATTAGAAGAATTTTGTGTTATGTGAATTAAATCTTCAACCTGAGTAAATGCTAAATCTGCAACATATACGGGAATTTCTACCACGCTCAAAATTTTTGAAACTGTTTGTGCACTATAATTTTGATTTTCCGTTGAATTGCAAACGTACAAATAATCACCAACAGAAAGAGTTTGAGAATCGGGATTTTGTACAGCAGTATTGTTACGATAAAGGGAAACGCTTACATAAGGCGAAGAACAAGAAACTCTTGTCTCATTTCCTTTATAAACAATCCAGCTAGGATAAGCAGTTAAACTTACTGAAGGCGAGGCTTTTTGAATAGTAAATGAATTTAGAGCAGTCAAATTGAAAATATGGTTTGAATAATTTCCTAAAATTTGCCAAGAGTAGCTGCCAGCAGGCAAAGTGCTTGAATAGGAATAAGTTGTTAAAGAAGAATTTGTCATAACGTAGCGAACACCGTTTAATTCTAAAAATAAGTTGTCTATTCCAGGAGAAGAGGAAAAGTTTACGCTGAATGAAGAAGGTGTTGAAGAATAGCTAGTTGGTACTGAATAAGAAATTGTATAATTTGGAACAACCATCACAAAATAAGTTGAAGAATTGCGTGTATAATTTTGGTTGCCATCAGCAACAGCTGTAAAATTATATTTTCCGAGTTTGGTAAATGTAAGGCTTGTAGTTAGGGGTGATGGCTGATTGACCAATTGTCCATTTTCTGTTCCACTCCAATAAAGACTAATATTTCCTATGCCCGTAACATTGATCGTTAAGGAAGAAGAATTAACTATTGTTAAATTCTGATTAAGGCTCGTGTTAAAATAAATACGAACAGGATTAGAAGCCTTACTTATGTTAAATGTTAAAGATGAAGTTTGATTCGTATTACCGTTTGTATCATTTGCAAACCAATAATAAGTGTAATTTCCTGCTGAAAGATCAGATAAAGTTATATTGTAAGTAATACTATCATTAACTACTTGCGGATATGTATAAACTGTTCCGTTCCAATTGAAGATTACAGAATGAATTTGAATGTTGTCCGCCCATCTTATCTTAAAAGTATAGTTTTGCAATGGCGCATAGATAGTTTGTTGAGGTATTTCTAGTGAATACCAAAATGGTGAGGTCGTATCGTTTACATCAAAGTTGTTAGTTTGATTGGATATAGTAAAATTTCCATCATCTTTTGTAGTTATAGTTAAGTTACGTGTTCCATTTATGCTTGCATTTATTGTAAAATTAAAAATTGCAAAATTATTTGGGCTAATTGGAGTAGTCAAATCCCACCAAAGCGGAGGAAAATTACAGGGCGGTGAGCAACTACAAGTCCCTACACAGTTAATTCCCTCAGGAAAAGTTACGTTAACTTGTGTTATGTTGTATGTTGCATTAAGATTTGTTATATTTAAGCTAACTTGCGTAGCTATAGAAGAGTTGATTAAAGCAGGTGTTATAGTAGCTATAAAAGTTGTCGCAGACGCTCTAGATAATAAGAGGAGAAAGGATGCTACTAAAAAAAGAAAAAATATTCTTTTCATCCTATCAAATAAAATTTATTTTTGCTTCTTAAAAAAATCATGCTTCAAATTTTTTATGCTCCCGGCGGGATTTGAACCCGCGACCTTCGCCTTTCCTCATTGAATCAGACCTTCTTGCCCAGCAATAGAAGGTTCAGCTTATTTGCGCTGCTCTATCCAAGCTGAGCTACGGGAGCTTTATATTTTAAAATGAGGAAATCAATTTAAATATTTAGATGGTTGGATGAAAATAAACTATCATAAAATAGCGCAAAAATGGCAAAAAAAGTGGGAAAAAGCAAAAATATTTGAAGCAAACATAAGCAAAAAAAAGAAGTTTTTCATAACTTTCCCCTATAGCTACATGAACGGAGCCCCCCACATAGGTCATGCTTATACTTTCTTACGAACAGATGCTTATGCAAGATTTAAAAGAATGCAAGGTTTTAATGTTCTTTTTCCTCAAGGTTTTCATGCAACGGGTCAACCAATTTTGGGGGCAGTAGAAAGACTTAGGCAAGGAGATAAAACGCAGATTGAGACTTTTAAGCTCTATGGAGCTTCTGATAGAGATTTAGAAAATTTCAAAAAATTTGGTCCGGCATTTACTGCTCGTTATTGGATGAAAAGATGGATTGAAGATTTAAAGCTTGCAGGCTATTCTGCGGACTGGAGAAGAACTTTTATTACAGCTATAACTCCTCAATACAATCGTTTCATTGAGTGGCAATATAATACATTAAGAAAAAAAGGTTATGTAACACAAGGGACACATCCTGTAATTTGGTGCTCGCATTGTAAAAGCCCTACTGGGGATCACGATAGATTAAAGGGGGAAGGAGAAAGCCCAATTGAATATATTTTAATTAAATTTAAGCTTGATGAAAAAATTTTACCTTGCGGAACATTAAGACCAGAAACTGTTTATGGTGTGACAAACATTTGGGTAATTCCAACTGAAGATTATGTTGAAGCTGAAGTTAATGGTGAAAAATGGATAATAAGTAAGGCTTGTGCAGAAAAGTTGAAGGATCAATTGAAAGAAGTGAAAATAGTTGGAAAAATAAGGGGAGATACTTTAGTTGGTAAGGAAGTTGAAAATCCTGTTAACAAAGAAAAGGTTCCAATTTTACCTGCAACTTTTGTCGATCCTTTTTCAGCTACCGGCATAGTAATGAGTGTTCCTGCTCATGCTCCATACGATTGGATTTGCTTATATGAGCTTCAAAAAAATCCATCACAATTAGCAAGGTATGGAATAGAATTAAAAGAAAAAGTAAAAAAGATAAAGCCAATTTCTTTAATTAAGCTAGAAGGATATGGTGAATTTCCTGCTGTAGAAATTTGCGAGAAGATGGGAATAAAAAGCTTGAAGGAAAAAGAGAAGCTAGATCTTGCAACTTCTGAAATTTATAAAAAAGAGTTTCATCAAGGCATACTTAAAGAAGTTTTTGGTGAAGATTCCGGTAAAAAAGTTTTTGAAGTTAAAGAAAAACTTACTCGAAAATTTGTTGAAGAAAAAATTGCTGAAATAATGTGGGAAACGAGTGGAGTAGTAATTTGCAGATGCACAAATAGATGTCATGTT
>Ga0080004_1114700_pt1 | contig 22465 bp, 15 predicted proteins | sample WasSprMetagenome_FD_69207 | JGI IMG/M metagenome (GOLD analysis project Ga0080004, IMG submission 69207) | Sulfidic aquatic microbial communities from Washburn Spring, Yellowstone National Park, USA - WS (SPADES assembly) (version 2) | ecosystem: Environmental > Aquatic > Thermal springs > Hot...
GGGTTAGGGGCTCCGTGGAGTCGTACCTACTGGGTAGGACTAGCCTTGAGGTGGTTAGGGGTAGGGTTAGGAGGGCCGTGGAGTCCTACGGGGTCAGCCCAGAGGAGGTTAGGGCAATCGTAGGCTCACTACTAGTAGACCCTCTAGTAAGTATCCCTAGGGAGCTTAGGGAGGAGAGGGCCAGGCCCCTCCTAAATTTTGTTAAGAGACTGGAAGGGGGTGGTGGGAGTGGTTAGGTGCCCGTACTGCGGTTACGAGGGTGAGCACAGGCTACTGAAGACGTGGAGGTACAGAGCGTGGGAAGTCCACTACTACGAGTGCCCGAGGTGCGGCGGTAGGTTCAGGTGGCAGGTAGATCCGACCGGTAGGTGCAGGAGCTACGTCATGAAACCAGGTGGTCGCCTTCCGGCAAAAGAGAAGCAAAGGGCGGAGGCTTCGAAGGAGACCCGTAAGGTATAGGTACAATGGGGGCTGTAAGAGTCCGTGAGGAGCTTGTAAACTCCATCTTAGCCGACCTGCTGAGCGAGAAGATTGGGGAGTGGTTCTCGATTACTGTTGGAGAGGCCGTAGTAAGTATCCCTCGTAGGAAGCTTCCCGATATCTACTTCGTCGAGTACTACGGAGTTAAGGTGGTTTTTGAAGCGAGGGTGGGGTTCCCGAACATCGAGAAAGCCAAGGAGAGGTGTAGGGAGAGGGTGAAGGAGGGGATAGCTGATGTGTGTTTCGCCGTAGCGTACGATGAGAGCGTCGCTTACGCGAGCAGTACCGAAGAAATTAGGGGAAAACTGCGCAACACACCTTTAAGGCTCGCCGTTATCACCGCACCGAACACCCGCGGTGTAGACCTAGGCGAGGTTAAACTAGATGAGGTGGTGTCCGCACTCGAGAAGCATAGGATGTACGATGAGCTCGTCAGCAAGGAGGTAGCTGTAGAGCTTGCCGAAAAGCTGGGGGCTACACTAAACAACGCTACGAGAACTATCCCACCGCAGGTATTGAACAGCATAGCGAGTATTGCCGAGCAGAAGCTCGGGCTCCTCTCTACTACTAGGCCCGAGCCTGAGGAGGGGTCTGAGGAGGAGGAGTAGTGCCTTCCCCGCAAGCACACCCAGCTGACGCTAGTACCAAGGTTCAGACAGCCCTCTTCATGCTAGCGAACGCTATGATGGTGCACGAAGCGTTAGCTGCAAGCGGTGCCGTTAAGGGGCTCCAACCCCTCTCGGGAATCGATAGGAGGAACCCCATTGAGTGGTTTAAGCAGGAGTGGGATAAAGTGCTGGCAACGGACTACGAGCCGATCTTCAGACCTGCCCTAGAGCTTCTAAAGGCGCTCCCCGCACATCCACAGCTAGCTAGGGTACTCGTCGAAATTGCCGGTATAGCACAGGAGGCTGTTGCTACGATGGCTGTGTTTAAGCAGGATCTCGCTGGACGGCTCTACCACACACTACTCCTGAGGGAGATAGCGAAGTCCCTCGCAACGTACTACACGTCCATACCGGCAGCGTCGCTACTCGCAAGGCTTGCCTTTAGCTCTGTGAACGCTAACTGGGGAGACCTCGAGAGTATTGCTAGGCTTGTCGTGGTAGACCTCGCGTGCGGATCCGGGACTCTGCTCTCAGCCTCCTATACGGAAATCATGGATAGGTACGTAAGCAACTCCGCAAAACCAGACCTCGGAAAACTCCACAAACTACTTGTAGAGAACGTCCTGTGGGGCTTTGATGTACTGGAGTACGCGGTTCACCTAGCATCCTCAACGCTCATCCTCCGAGACCCTAGAATCGGCGTCGCAAAGACTAACACCTACGTTCTACCGCTCGGTACTGTAAACGGCAAGGCCTACCTCGGGTCGCTAGACCTGGAGGTCAAAAACGATAGCGTCGTCTTCCCTCTAGTTAGGTCTCTATATGGAGCACCGCTGGGGGGGCCTCTACAGGTAACCGTACAGGGGGTCAGGCAGGCTAGCCTAAGGATGCCTAGACCGGATGTCGTAATAATGAACCCCCCGTTCGCGAGGACGGGGAATGTAGGTAGGTCTGTGCTGTTCGGCTACATGCCTGAGGCTGAAAGAGATGAGGTCTTAAGTAAGTTGGAAGAGCTTGGGAACAGCCTTGTCAAGAGGTTAGACCTCTCGAAGGGTTTTGGAAGGGCAGGTCTGGCAGCGTACTTCTTGCTGAAGTCGCACACGGTAGTTAAGAATGGTGGCGTACTAGCCTTCGTCCTACCGAGGGTGTTCCTAAGCGGAACCGACTGGAACCCCGTTAGGGAGTACCTAGCCAAGAGCGGGCAACTGCTGTACGTAGTAGTCTCCGACGACCCTGACGTAAGCTGGGCGTGGAGCGAGAACACGGTTTTAAGCGAGATACTGATGGTTTACCGGAAAGGGCGTGGAGACCCCAATTCAAGAACTGCGGTCGTCTATGTGAGGCGTAGACCTAGGTCGGCACTAGAGGCGAAGATCCTCGCGGATAGGGTTATTAGGGTAGTGCAACGACACGGTAACGAGGCTAGCGACTACAGCGGTACTGAGGGGATAAGCTTAGGTGGAGAGGGGAACACCACCGCCTACGTCTACACAGTTAAACACGGTATTGTCAGGGATGTTGCCGGTGTGAACCTCAACTTAGCTATGGGTTACCACACGGCGGAGCTCTCCTCGACAGCGTACACCATCTACAGAGACCACAGGCTGTTTGACGTTACCCTACCCTTGGTACCGCTGTCCAGCTACGTAATGGAGAGGTGCGAGGAGCTTGAGAAGTGCTATGCCAGCGTAAAGAGGGGCAGAAGGAAAAAGAGCTTTAAGGACTACATAGGGTACGACGTGAGCAACTTTAAGAGGAAATGCCTTAACAAAGGCGATATACCTGTGAAGATGCTGGCGAACATATCCGCGGAGACGTTCTCATCGATGTGCATAGACCCCAAGCTCCTCGAGGCTACCCGCGTTCCCCGGGACTGCTTCTGCAGGGCTGGGAGGCTCCACATACCCGGCGTGGCAAGGTTCTGGCTTCCGACAATGGGGGTTGTAGTCGCTTACACGGAAGAGCCTGTAGTATCCTATGTCGCGTGGACTATTCCGATGCCGCTAGAGGAGGCGAAGGTACAGGCTCTATGGCTTAACACGACACCGGGTCTCATCCACCTACTATCACTACGCCAAGATAGTAAAGGAGGTTTCGTACAGATAAAGAAGGAGGTACTAGGCAACCTCCTCCTCATAGATACTAGTAAGCTTACCCCCGAGCAGAGAAGAGGCTTGCTTACCCTAGCGGAAAGGTTTGGCAAGGTTGGAATACCGCGGTTAAAACAGCAGTTCGAGGCCGCACTAGAAAAGGGTGGGCCGCGATACGAGCTCGACAAGGCGTTCCTCGAGGTTTTCGGTAAAAGTGTTGAAAAGGATGAAACAACGTGGCAGAAGCTACGGGCGCTCTACGAGCAACTCGCGGACGAAACGCTCTTCCATAGCTAAAGGTGTAGTGAAGTTTAAGCCACGACGTTTTACCTACATTAGCGGTTTAACCCGGATCCGGTTAGGCTGGGGTAGATAGGGACTTCGTTAAGGCCGCCAACCAATCGGTAGACGGGAGGAAGCTGGAGGAGGGGCTACTAGAGCTCTACAGACACATAGACACAGCGTTCAAGCTGTGGGTAGGGAGGGACTAACCCCGAGGGAGCTTAGGGAGGAGAGGGCCAGGCCCATACTAGATTTTGTTAGGAGACTGGAAGGGGGTGGTGGGAGTGGTTAGGTGCCCCTACTGTGGGTTTGGGGGTGAGCACAGGCTACTGAAGACCTGGAGGTACAGAGCGTGGGACGTCCACTACTACGAGTGCCCGAGGTGCGGCGGTAGGTTCAGGTGGCAGGTGGATCCGACCGGTAGGTGCAGGAGCTATATCCTGAGGGTAGGTGCCCGTGCCAGAGGTACGGGAAGAGGTCGTTAACGTTAAGCTAGCCGAGATACTGAGCCGGGACTTCGGTATAGACTGCAGGGCTGAGAGGGTCAGCGGTAGGAGGAGGCCGGACATAAGGTGCTACTACAGAGGCTTCATAGTGGGGGTCGAGGCCTCCTACGAGAGGGGCGACGCCGAGAGGGATGCCGAGGAGAGGGCTGGGCAGGGCATCGCCGACGTGGTGCTAGCCCTCTGGATTAGGGAGAGGTTTAGGGACGTACCGGAGCCCAAGCTGACTAGGGCCATAAGGGGCTCCAGGTACGGGGTCAAGGTCTTCGTACCGGTAGACGTCAGGGGTACGCTACTACAGTACATCGAGAGGGGTATCGGTAGGAGGGCCGAGCCGGCTACCGGGTGGTTCGAGGACGTAGACCTACCGACCGTCAAGTCCATCGTAGAGCACTCGGTGGAGTTCCTAGTCAGGGAGGAGGAAGTCCGGAGGATCATGGAGGAGGCTAGGGCTAGGTTCACCAACTTCGTGAACACCCTGAGGGACGCCGACCGGAGCGGGGCCATACGCGAGAGGTTGTACAGCATACTCTACAGGCTCTACGGGCTCTCGGTAGCGGAGGCCAGGAACCCGGACGTAGCCTTCGGGCACGCAGCTCTCTCCATAATGCTCTCGACCGTCTTCTACGAGCACATGAGGAACGCACACCCGGATCTGAGGCCTGTACTGGAGCACGTCGGCAACCTAGGCCCCATCGAGGGCCTTAAGAAAGCCCTCAGGGAGCTCCTCAACATAGACTACAGGACAGCCCTAGAGCTAGCCGTGGAGGTCCTGGACGCACTACCCCCCGGCCTAGGGTATAGGGTTAGGGAGCTCGTGGAGCTGGCCGTGAGGATAGCCTCGAACAGGGTGCTCCTGAGGAGGGACTTCGCCGGCAGGCTCTACCACGAGGTGACGGGGGACATAGCGGTTAGGAAGGGTTTCGCGACCTTCTACACGGAGGTACCGGCAGCCTACCTCCTGGCGACGCTAGCCGTCCACAGCCTCCTAGACCTAGACAGGGGGGGTCCAATAGCGATAGGTCGCGAGAACGCCCGGCACCTAGTGGAGAGGGTGGCGTCCGCAAAGGTGGGTGACTTCGCATGCGGGAGCGGTACCCTACTAACGGCCTCCTACAGCTCCCTAATCCGCGTGGCCTCCCTACTCAAGTACTACCACAACCTCGAAGACGTAGACCTCGGGAGCATAGGTAAAAGGCTAATCGAGGAGGGTATCTACGGTATCGACGCACTACGCTACGCCTCGCAGATAACCGCGGTGAACCTAGCCCTGGTGGGGCCGAGCACCATATCTAGGGAGAACGTCTACACCATATACCTAGGGTACATACCGGAGAGGAGGCAGGCCTGGCTCGGGAGCCTAGAGCTACTCAACAGCGTAGGTAAGGTTGGAGGTCTCCTAGCGTACATAGAGGGAGGGCTTAGGGATGTTGCGGAGAGGGTGGCCCTAGAGGGTACCGAGGGTAGGTTCTACATACCGGAGGGCTTCGACCTGGTGATCATGAACCCCCCGTTCACCAGGGCCACCGGTAGGGGTAAGAAGTTCGGCGGGGAGAGGGGTCTCTTCGGCTTCGTGGAGGCTAGGGAGGAGCTCCTAGAGGCGTACGAGGGGGTGAGGAAACGTGTTAGAGAGGATCTGAGGAATATCGCTAGGGCTTCGGCCGAGGCCCTGCCAAGAGTTGCTAGAGGTATAGTACAGAGGGAGCTAAAGGATCTAGACCAGTACCTAGCGATAGGGCAGGCGGGTGAGGGCCTCCTCTTCCTGTACCTAGCCTACAGGTACATCAAGGAGGGGGGTGTGATAGCCTTCGTACTCCCCAAGAACCTCCTAGCCGGTGCGTCGTGGTTCCTAGCTAGAACCCTCCTGGCATCCAAGTTCCACGTGAGGTACATCATAGTCAGTAGCGACCCCGAGAGGGGCTACAACTTCTCCGAGGGTACGTCCCTCAGCGAGGTACTGCTGGTGGCTAGGAGGGTGGGTAGGTACGAGGACTCCGAGGAGACGGTGTTCGTAAACCTGCTGCGTAAACCCGCCACAGCCCTTGAGGCCGTAATGCTCGCGGAGGAGGTTATGAGGAGGGCACACTCCTCCGGACACCCGTCGCTAGTCGAGGTCGGTCAGAGCAGGGCCCTGGTGTACAGGGTTAGGAGGAGGCAGCTCCTAGAGCACATCGATAACTGGAACAGGTTCGCCGCGCTCCCGGACTTAGAGCTCTTGGACTCCGTGCTAGGTCTCCTCGATGAGGGTAGGCTACCCTACGTAGATGCGAGGATCCCCATTACCTGGCTCCAGGATCTGGTGAGCGAGCTTGGTGTAGATAGGCACCAGTTCTCAGACCACTTCAGCCCCGTGAGGACTGCGACCCCCTACCCCATAGTCCACACGGGGGAGGAGGAGGTTAGGTACACCATGCTGGTGAGGCCGAACGCCTACGCACACCCTAGGACTAGCAGGGCTGGGGAGATCTTCAGGAAGTACAGCGGTAGGGTGCTAGTACCCGATAGGATCTGGTGGGATACAGCACACGCAATAGCGCTGTACTCGATGGAGCCTGTACTCTCCAACCTCTTCTACTCGGTTAGGCTGAAGGTCGGAGAGCATGTGAGAGAGTACGCGGAGAAGGCACTGACCCTATGGCTCAACACGACCTGGGGTCTCCTAACGGTGCTGGTCAGTAGGGAGGAGACCAGGGGTAGGTGGACTGAGCTGAAGATGACCCACTGGAGGTTGCTCAAGGTACTGAATGTAACATCCCTAGATACCTGCACCCTGAGAAGGCTGGCCGAGGTCTTCGATAAGTACGCCGAGAAGCCCCTGAGAAGGATACCCGAGCAGTTCAGCCCGGAAAACCCAGACCCGGTTAGGTTAGGGATAGATAGAGACTTCGTCAAGGCCGTCAACCCGTCGGTAGATGAAGAAAGATTGGAGAAGGGGCTACTAGAGCTCTACAGACACGTAGACACAGCGTTCAAGCTGTGGGTAGGGAGGGACTAACCCCTTGCCCTGAGGGGCTGGGGCTCCGTGGGAAACGCCCGTTTTCTACCGCGGTAGCCCCGGCCGGTCCGCGGCTTTTAACAGCTCCGTAGTAAGTCCTTTCTACGGAACTGCCTTGAGGGCCCTAGCGCACGTCAGTGTCTCCAGGGAGGGTGAGGACCCGGGGAACCAGGCTGAGGTACTTAGGGTAGTACCCGCTAGACTTACTTTTAGCGGGTCTTCGTGCCTAGCCTAAGATACCTTTGACTCCCCAAACCTATGCGAACTTAGCTACTCTTCCGAGGTGTTAGCTGTTTCTTAGACTATATTAGGTACGATAATCCCCACTTATTAGCGAAGTCTCTTTGGCATTTAAGAGAATACTTCCAAAGACCTGTTGCTTTATCGATAAGTTTCTGAATTAAAGGGTTCTTGGTCTTCAAATCTTTAAGCCTAAGCAGAGCGTCGACCTTACTGCTAAGAGAGGAAAGCTTGATCAGCTCCTCCAAAGCGTTCAGCAATCTATCCGCTTCGTGAACTTCCGTAAGCAGTAATGCCTGCAGTGGTGGTGCAAGAAGCCCTACGTAATGGTTATTTGACTGAAATATTCTCGGAGCCAGTTCCTTCCTAACAACATCAGCAATCCTAGGTTCGGTAATTAGTGAGCGAGCGTTTAGCTTCCTTTCTATCAACGAGATCTTTTCCAATACGGTCTGCTTAAGCTTATCTAATTTTCGTTTATCGCAACGTATTTCGTAGTAAAAATCACGTAACTCGTTTGATGATAGCGTAGTCCTGAGAGAAGAACCATGCGGCTCACCATAAATAGCTAAGGCTTCTGTGTCTAGTTGAAGAGGTACTTCTTGAAGAGCTAGGAAGTAACCCATATTAGGCTTCATTATAGGTTGCCCGTGCTCGAAAACTAACATTCCCAGCAAGTGGGAAATTACAGGTCTTTTTCTCCCCGAGTACTCGATATAGTAACTATCCACATCAATACTTCCTCTTGAGGGTACGAAGACTCTTATATGTCCAGATTCTAAAGTTTCCTGTTGTGCATTGAAGGCGAGCACAGTACCTCTGTGTGCAAGAAGACCCTCAAGCTCCTTTCCAAGTACTGGAAATCTTTCCTGACGCTTAAAGTCCGTTAAGATCAGAGTCAACGTGCAAGGTGAAAGAAATGCTTTCTTAGAGATTCCCTGTTTGAGTATTTCATGAGCTATAAGCGATAGTGGTGAGGGAAACAACACACCATCCTTTAGGAAGGGTCTTATTAATGCTAATAAAACAGGTGAGAGTAGCTGAAGAATGGAAATATCAACGTTTTCCAGCATACCTTGAGTGATAAAGGAACCAACAAGCTCTTCTCCTATTTTGGAGTCCCTCCCTTTTTGCTTAGAAAGCTTATAGATTAGGAAGGAAGAGTTTGGATTAAGCTTACTTTTGCCGGAGAACCTAACAGCTCTGACGGCTAGGAAGTCAGGGAACATCAGTATAAAGTGGTCAAACTCGCTAAGAAATTCCTCAGCCTTGAAGATACCGATCTTTAAGGCATAGTGCTGAAGTAGAAAAACCATACCAGGTACTACCTGTAGACCATATACAGGTCTCTCGCGAGTTACATTTTGCTCAATTTTTCTATCTAAGTCTTGAGCGCGAACTAAGAGATCCCTAATTATTTCCTCTTCAATACGGTACAACATTGCCACCTTTGAGGTCTTGGCTCTCGATTTTCTCTGCTTTCTCAGGTTCTATACACTCGAGAGAGAATTCGTTTATTGAAGCAAAGTTACTTAGGTTCTGGCTTGTTCTAATCAGTACCTGTCGGTCAATTATGTAATACTTATCGTGTCTCGGTGTTTTTAAGGCATATAGTGCTATACCGCTTTCCTTTAACCGACCTTGGTATTTTAAAGCGCAGCTCTCGTTAGTGATGAGTACTACCTCTACACCTTTTTGGGCAAGTTCAGTAAGTAGCTCTACACCCTCCTCATCTATATAGGGCGAGAACGCGAAGAAACGTTTTCTAGCTTGGTTAAAGAGGGCCTTACCGAGTATTCTGCCCCTACCTTTTATTGACTCCCTCCCAGAGAGGACCCTGAGTACCCACAACGCGAGATTCCGTGATAATAGGATATTCTGAAGCAGTGGTGTTGTGCAACCTCTTTCAAGTATTAGACAGGCAGTACATCCATCTATACAGGTGTTAATGCCGGATGCCGGGATGGCATCAATAAGCCACTCACGTACTTCTCTAACGTTTTGTGCAATTTCTTTAGCGAGCACTTGGTCTTCTCCACTTAAGACAAGGTGATTCAGAAACATTGTAGAGTCTAAAATAATCCCGCTATCTACTAGTTGCCCATACATTTCCCTTACTTTACTGACGATGTTGCTTAATTTCTCACTGACTTGAGCACCACGTTTTTCTAAGAAACTTTCTATTTCGTTTTCGTGTGCCTCTAGAAACCTTATAGAATCGTTAACGAACCTCTGAACTATGTTGTGAAGAGAACCGAATTTAGTCTTAGCATGCTTAACCATATCTAAAGAACCCCAGACACTATTTTCAATTACTGCTATCAATAGGCTATCACTTTTTTCATCAACCTTGAAGACGTATAGTAGGTTATCTGGTTCGATCTCTAAATTGTTGGAGATGTACGCAAAAAGTAAGTGGGCTAGTGTGTGACCTAGCGAGTTAATTAAGTAGTCTAATAGATCCTTACGTAACTCCTCCTTACTTACCCTATGGTAAAATTTCTCAAAGCTCTTTATCATACTCGAGGTATTCCTTTCAAGAAAGCTAATGCTGTCTAAACCTCCCTTCGTTGCCTTGTAGATATAATATTTAGATAACAAAAGCTTATCTAGGCTTATCTTCTTGGCTGGATATACTATAGTGACCTCTGGTTTATGTGGAATGTCTTTATCGAGAAGAGAGTTCATTATTGCCTTAAGTATAGAGAGGGGTATTTCGAAACCTATAGCGTTGGTTCGTAACAGATTCTTTCTTATAGGTCTTTTGAAGACAACCTCAACAAGTGGTCCCTCGAGAACTATTGAAGGCATATACCACTGAGCACTTCGATAAAGTTCGTATACGCGAACACCTTTGATCGCGAAGGGTCTTATGAAGCCGAAAGCGTTCTCTACATCCATATCTGCTGGAGAGAAAGAAAAGCTTCTTTCGGAAGCTACAAAGACCTTCGGAAACAGTTTTCTACTCCAGCTCCACTTGTCGCAATCACGCCTTCGACTTCTTTGGCTCCTACCTACTGCACACTTGTTCATAAATGGACAACGCCAGTCATAAGGATCTGTAGAAAGCCCCCTACCTAAGATACAATACCAAGCATAACCTAAGTTGCTCACGCTATATGCCTTCCTATTGCGTTGTTTAAAGAACTTTTCGTATTCTTCTTGGATTTCATTAAGACTTTTACTACGCATTCTATCATAAAGATTCTTTGAACCATACTTTATGAACACTATACCGCGTTTACCTTTAGTTTTAACTTCAATAGTAATTTCCTGATCTTTACTCGACTTAGATAGCAAGTCCATCGGTTTAACTGACATCAGTCTACCAGAAGCTTCATCTATCTTCACCATATCGCTTACCGATATCGGTATAGCAGCATTATGAGATTCTACGAACCAAACAAATCTACCTCTGACACCGTTAACACTTATCTGTATAGGTTCAAATGGCGGGTACCTAAGTAGTAGTTGATCTATAGTCATAGTCGGAGATTTGTCTTCTTTCCAATTAAGCTGGAGGAGATCTCCCTCTAATTTTACCTCCTCTAAGTAGAGATCACCAGCTACGCTCTGTAACCCTGTGATTTTCGTTATAATATCTTGAATCCAGACCCTCTTCCCCAACTCTATTGACCGCAGGAGATCGAGAACCTCAGGAGGTCCCTTCCATGGTCGTTTACTTTGTAGAAGTCCATGTAACGTATAACTCTCACTTTTTAATTCCTGAAGAGCTTCTTCAATCTTGACAACCTTGCCTATGATGCCACGTAAAAATTCTTCTTCTCTTCCTAGAAAACCGCTGAGCTTTATCTCGAGTTCTTCTTCGATTTTTGAGCAGATACTTATGGTATCCTTAATCAATTTAATAAGCTCTTCAAGATTTTTGATAAACTCAACTTTAACCTCCTTAACTAATAGGTCCTCTATTAGCTCCTCGCTTTTCATATCTTTAATTATATTTTTCATTTTTCGACAATTTTCAAGTATTTCTCTAAGAAGAGCTCGAATTTCTGAATATTCTTCTAGAGGTTTTTCTTCTAGAGACTTTGAGATTCTGTTCACGTAGTTTAACACGTTGCCTAATGTTACGTCTATTCTCTCTATGTGGTACTCTATATCCTCCCTAGAGGTTAAATTCCCTATAACTTCCTTAGAGAGCAAACTTTTCAGCAACTCTCTTAGCTCTTCTTTTAGCTCATCTGATGATGGTTTACTCCTCATATGATCTCACCTAATACGTTCTCTATGAGAGATCTTAGTGCTTCTAAGCTCTGTATACCTCTTCCGCTAGCATAGGTTTCCAAGTTTTTCTTAGCTAGCTTAGCAACGGCTTCTATAAGAATTCTTCGCTTAACTATTTGGGGGTTATCTCTCGTGATTAAAAGTTTGTAACCCTCAAAACTCGTTGTTGCCAGAGCTCTCATAAAGTTTTCATCGTAAGTCTTAAGCATCTCAGTAGGTAAGGCCCGGACTAGAAAGAGCCCTAGGACCGTCCTAAGAGTCCTATCGCTTCTACCTCCCCGTCCCACTCTTTGAATTAGCGATATGGGGTTGTCTAATCCTACATTTAGTATGAAGCCGACTCCGTCATAATCAACTCCTAGTTCCAAAGATGATGTTGAGAGAGCTACCAAACCGTCTCCTCCGCGTAACCTACTCACAGTGCTTTCCTTCTCTTCCTTAGGAGCCTCGCTGTGCACTTCAGCAACTCTGTAGTTTAATTCATTGAAGAGCTTTTCCCCTTCTAATTGAGAGATATTTCTTCTAACTGCAACCGGTAAATAATGCCAGTAGCAGTAGGGGTCTAAGGATTCGAGATCCTCTTTTAGATGATCTTTAGGCTCTCCTAATCTTAGGCTCTCTTCATAGCCGCTACGAATGCGTCTAAGCTCTTTAAGGTTGTTCACGAAGAGTACAGACTGCAGTTGCCACATCTCTCGCAACTTATACGCATAGCTTAAGAATGCCATAAGTACAGCCCACAGTTGGCAATAGGTAACCCACGAATACTGGGGATTCATCGCAAAATATCCCAGGATGATCAGCCTCTCGCCGACTATGTTAACAATTTTTCTCTTTATCACTAAGTCTTGAAAATCATATACTCGGCAAGTGTTATCCCCAGATAGTTTTAGAAAAAAGTCTTGAGGGTCTGGTACTGTAGCTGAGGAAAATACGATCTCCAGATGTCCGTAATTGTTTATACTTCTCATAACATCTATGAGGGATGCCATAATCCCTCCGCTTAGACCGGTATATTCGTGGACTTCGTCAAATACTAGCAGCCCTACATTACTTATAGCGTTAGCATTAACATCATACGTGGAGTTATCGAGAAGCCTTACTTCGAGAGCCCAAGGATTTGTAGCTATAATATCGGCTTCTGCTACTTCGTCCCGCACGACCTTAATAAAGCTATACTCCCCTCCGCACTGCTTACACCTAACGACAGGTCTCTCCTTACCGCTTTTTTTACTATAAATAAGCTGATTGTTACAAATAGGACAATTTACTCCTCTGAACAACGTACCATCTTCAACCTGCTCTCGTTTCCGAGGAGTCTCTCCATCTCTAATTGCAAATGTAAGGTTTACATTTATTCTATTTAGTTGACGGTTCGCTTTACTCAACAGCTTCACAATTCTGTATGCTTGATCTACGGTTAAAGCCTTCCTCGGATATACCAATATCGCCTTTTTCCTAGCGTCCTTCTCCAATATACGCCACTTCATTAACTTAGCTAGTAAGTAAAAGAGGTAAATTTCTGTTTTCCCGCTTCCCGTAGGCGCTATTATGGCATGTGTATTAGTTTCTGAGGTTAACATGCTGTAAAGTACGTGAGTCTGAAAAGAATCTAATCCTGAATGCCCCAGATAGTCCTTCATTATGTTAACATACGTCTCTGCTAGTTGCTGATCCCCTTTAAAGAATGAGAGGACAGCGCTCCACAAGCTATCTGCTGGGAAACCTGCTCCTAGAGTGGGGATGATCGTTCTATCCTCCCTAGCTGGTACCTTTAACTTAGATAGCGTGAACTTTGAGGAAAGGAGGTATGGTGGTCTCCCGTGCTCCGTGGTTATTTGAGAGCTCCTAACAAGGATATCCATATGGAGGCTCCTAAGCCTATGAGATTCCCTATCTTCTGGGCTCTCCGGTAACTGAGCTAGAAAGCCTCTATTAATCAGAGAATTTATAACCTCATCTGGGTTACTGTATCCCTTTTTCTTTAAAAGCTCCTTTAGCTGATCTCTCTCGATATAGTACTTTGGATTTGTTAATGAGTACCACCTACCTTCCTCTATTCTCTGTTCGTTTGAGAGTAGGCGAGCTTCCTCTTCAACTATTAGGTGATAGACCCTAACGTAATCTAAATTCACACACTCTATCCCAAAAATTTGTGTTATCTGATTTATAAACCTCGAAGATAAACTGAATGAAGTTTTCTAGAAAGAGAATACGATTAATTATTGTTGGAGTTTTTATTACGAACATTTACTACTAACTCTAAGGTGTAGAGCTGAGGGTATGCTGTTAGATAATCTTCCCGAAAAGTTAGTCGCAGAAGTGGTGTTAAAAACTAATAAAGAGAAAGCTAGGAGAATACCCGTTCATGCTGTTCATAGATGGTGGTCACGTAGATTTTCAATCATTTACCGGCTGATTCTAAGTGCATATCTGTTCGACGAAGAAGAGAAAGTGCTTAAGGCTATAGAGAATCCGAAGCTTATGAGAGAAAAAGCTCTCGGGAAGACGTTCTTTGAGCCCTTTGCTGGAGGAGGTACAGGCTTAGTAGAGGCAGCTTTAGCTGGCTTCAATGTTTATGGTCTAGACGTGAACCCCGTTGCAGTCGTCGCGGCTAAGGCAGGCCTTCTCATTGTGACCCAGGGTATACCGGAGAATTTTAGAAGGATTTGTGAGAAAGTATTAAACGAAGCTTGGAAAATGGTAAGCAAACTTTGGGAGTTTGATAGTAAGCTGGTTACGTATATTTTCGTCTCAAGGGAGTATATTCCTAGTTGGCTGTCTACTAAGAAAGAGGCCGGGAAGAGAATTAGAGTTGTTCTTTGTCCATACTGCTTTAGGATTTTTAAAACGACACTAGCGTCGGTACCTAAAGCAGTATGTCCGTTTTGCGGTAATGAGTTCGAGATTACGAGTAAACCTATAGCAAGACTGCCTTCAGGTGCTCCGGAAGTTGCAACCGGTTGGAAGGCGTTCGCAGTGGAGCTAAGGTTTAAAACCGATAGAGGGTGGAGCAGAGAATACCTTAGTGTTGTAGAATCGAAAAAACTGGCAACTTGGTTAGAGAAAGTCTCCAGCAACGCACTTATGCTTGTAAAAAACTCTCTAAGCACCTTTGAGGAATTCGACGATGTTTTCGAGATCTCTAAGCTAAGAAGAGCTAACATGAGGAGGGTGTTCGATATATTTGCACCGCACCAGCTTGCCTCTTTTTTAGCCTATTCCGAAGCTGTTAGAAATTTCGCTAAAAACGAAGAAGAGAAGCTTCTTTTCATTACCGCAGCCAGCGAAGCTACTAAATGTTGTAGCTTACTTGCCAAGTGGTATCCACCGTTAGGTGAATGCGTTCCTGCCGGTGCGGTGAAAGCTCTTTGGGTACCAAAGTATACGGCAATTACTAACCCGCTAGCCTCGGATAGTATTAGACCCCTTGCCAGGGGAACTCTAGCGTCCGCATTAAGAGCTCAATTGAGGGCTTCATCCTATGTTAAGAGAATAGGTGAAATTAGCAGGGTCTCTAGCGAGGTCCTCTTAGGGGACGCTTTAGAAGCCACTTATCCTCAAAGTGCGGACTTAATCGTATTAGATCCTCCATATGGTAAAGTGAAAAGTTATGCGTCACTCAGTCTCCCGCACTTCTACTACCTAAAAACTTTTGGCGAGCTTCTCGACTTCAAGTTTGCTCCAACTTTACACTATATAGAGAGTAGGGAAATATCTCCAGGCAAAGCTGATTTTCAGGAAAAGTGGGAGAGAATTGTTAGTAGAATCTCTCAAATTATGCACGACAAATCACGATCGGTCTTAATGTTCAATGCTATGACAGTTAAAACCTGGATAAATATTTTGAAGCCATTTAAAACTAACAACATTTACCCTATAGCAATATACTGGGTATTGGGAGAGGCACCAAGCGGAATTACAGCTTCAAGACTTAAAGGAATGTATCTCATAGTTTTCAGAAAAGGTGAAGAGCCTGGTAGAGTTCATATAGTGTGGAAATCGCCAATAGCAATTGCGGCAAACATAGTTCGGCTGGATGTGAACCTAGAAGAGAAAGCCCATCAAAGCCTTCTAGAAGCGTTGAGAGAATCTTCGGATGGATGTAAAGCGTTTAAACGATAAAGAATCTCTTTATGAAAATTAAAGTTACGCAAATCGTATGCTCGTCACTAAATTTCTAAAGACATTGCCTAAAAGTTTTACAACACTATTTACAATGGCAGTAGAATTACCGAAGATAGCTAGAAGAAAAGATCGAGGAGAAGCTAAAGCTAAAAATAAATACACCTAGACATAATTTCCGACTCTATTTAAGGTCTTCCATATAAGGCTCATCTGCCCTAGGAGTGTTAGTAACTCGTCGTTATGGTTATTTAAAGGAGTTGATGAGATTGAAGTAGACTTAAACCTTTAAATCTCAGACTTTATGAGTTTGACGATTACGAGATGCAGGGAGTTAGTAGCTGGGGTTGATCTATATGGACTTCGTTAAATACCCTAAATACCTCTATGAATTGTGTCGAAACCTAAGTCAAAGTGATGATTTTAGTGAAGAGGAAGTGACTCAAGCACTTGAAGGAGTTCTGGAGAACCAGGGTTTTAGAGTGGTTCGTAGGAGTAGAGATGACGAGCCCGAGACACGCGGAGGTCCTGACGTCGTGGCTTACAAGGATGATGGAACCCTCCTCATAATTGAAGTTAAGGGTGTACCATCGAAGGTAAGGGTTAGAGGTTCTAGGAAAGGCACGCTGAAGAGGGGGAGTGTTCGGAGATCGCAGTTCAGGAAGTGGCTTTGCGAGCTATTCATGCAGTTAGTGAGGCGCGAATTCGAATGGGTTTCAGGAGTTTATGTGGAGATCACTAAACCACCATGGGTTGAGCAAGTCCTGCGGAGGCTAGCTATGGGGCAAGAAGTAGGGCAACCCCTAGGGGAAGCTCTAAGGAAGGTCAGGCATATTAGATTCGTTGGAGTCCTAGGTTATCACGAGGGGTACAATAGAGTGCTAGCGAGGATCCCGGTTACCTATGTAATGAAAAAGCTGGGTTACGAGCTCTGGTTTATGGATAGAGACGGCAAGTTATGTACTGCTACCCCACCTTCAGACATCACAGCTTTTTGAAGGGCTTCCTAGGCGTGAGGCCCTCCCTCTACACAGATCCTTGTAGACTTATGGAAACGGAAGTAGATGAAGTTGGTAACCCCCCTGAGCGTTCTGACCTATACTCAAGAGATGCGTGTAGAACAGCCACGCCGGTACTGTAGTGGTACGTGCACGCCATCGGTTTGATAGTTTTACAACGGTATTTGTGATGGATGAGATATTCAAGTAATATCAACGACAATCGAGGTCGGGTGGATGATGCCGTAACGCATAAACGCATAGGTTCTACGGTCACAGATAATCACCTTTAAGCTAGCTCGATTTTAAAGCAACCACGATCTATGAGATTGAAGTTGAGAGGTTAAGAGAGTGGTTTAGTGGTGGATAAGTGAACGAGGGGGATGAAGGAGGGGTCTAAGCCTACACCCACTAGTCGGGTAAGGCGGGTCCCATATCTGGGATCCCGGGGTTTTGGTCTCCTACCCATACCCAACCCGAAAGCTCTTCGAGTACTAACGCTAGGTGTAGTCGGTGTAACCGCTGCCTTGATGCGGTGGTCACCGAGGCCCCGTATCTACGCTCCGTACATCAGCGGTTAAGCTACCCAGCTCTACACCTTAGTTGGTCTGGGTAGCTGGGCGGTTACCTGGTGTCGTACACCGCTAGGTGTAGTGAGCTGCGGGAGAGGTTAGAGAGGGCTAGGCTACTCCTATACCTCGTAGAGTTGGGTATAGGGGATGCTGAGCAAGCGCTGAGCGAGGACCCCAGGGACTTCATTAGGGAGTACTACGAGTGGTTTAGGAGGGTGAGGTCCAAGGTCGAGGGTAAGGTGAGGAAGCTTGAGCAAACGCTAGGTAAATGTGGGGAGCTCTTCAGGGATCTCCTAGCGGAGATCCTCAGGGACCCCCGGTGGGAGATCACCGTCTTCGAATTTCACCTGGGCACCGTACCTACTCCCACGTACGGTACTACCCCCAGCCCTAGTGAGGACCTCCTAGGTTCTCTGAAGGTTACCTCTTTGAAGGATGACCGCGGAGTTTCTCTAAAGGTCTCCTCGACCTACTACTAGCTTAATGTCTTCGATTTCGACACTACCGCTAGCCAGCTATATTCGAGGTAATGCTACTTAGTGGAACTTAGGGGCTTACATCCCTACTAGACTCTTCAGCCTCTCCTTGGAGGCCAAACTCCTCCCTCAGCAACCTTAAAATCTCGTCGAGTGGGATCAGCTCCCTATCTTTGACATTGGGGACGTAGAAGTTTACCTCTATGCCCTCCTCGTGGTAAACTTTCCTCAGTTCAACTAGTTCGCGGACGTAGAGGAGTGCGTGGAGACCTGTGAGGAGGACTACATCGACCCTCCTTACTCCTCTTCCCTTGTACTTTTCTAGTGTTTCCTTATCCAGCTTCATAATGGGGTCTCCCGTACCGTAGAAGGTCTCGACCTCCACATACCGTCCACCCCTTACGCAGATGTCGGCCCTCCTACCACCGCCCAACTCGCACTCGGTTCTAATTACCCCGTCACGCAACATTCTGATAACGTCATACTTGCTTACGGCTCCCAGTTCCTTCGCTAAGCACTCGACAACTATAGCCTTCATGGCCTCGTGCTCCCATCCGGCACTTTTATCTATCTCTAACCAATGGCGAAGCCTGACGTCATTCCAAGCCTCCTCCAGCTTATCGAAGAACTTGCCCTCGCAACTTTTGAATACTTCATCGAGGTTTCTACCCTCTCCCTCTACAAAACCCCAGAAGATCCTCGCTAGAACCTTACCACGCTCTAAAACGGGTGGTCGGACTGTAATTATGCGCACATTCGCTCCTACTTCCTTCTCCAGCTTCTCAGCAAAACGCTCTGCCAGCTTATCGTTGATGTGGAATACTACGAAACCGAAGTCCTGTGAGAAGAGTTCGCGTAATCTATCGTAGAGTAAATCTAGTCTGACCTTCTCTAAATCTTCCACACTACGTACTCCACTAAGGTCTCGGAGAAGCTTGCATTTAGAATCATCAAGTACGAATACCATACCCTCGGCTTTTAGGTACCTCTCGATCTCATCCTTTAATCCCTCCGAAATCCACCTAGGCTCGGGCCTACCTCCTTTAACTACCCTATAGATCTCCCGGCAGATGGCGGCAACGAAGTATATGCCTGGATCGCTCTCCCTCCTTGGTACTACTATACATAACGGCCTACCTATGGGTCTAGCGGCCGAACTCAGCTCCTCTAGGAAGTGAGGCATAACGAGCTTTTCTCCCGGAATCCCTCTCCTCGGCTCTACCTCCTGAGCAGACTCTACAAGGACATCTTCTAATGCTCCCTCAACCGGCTTAGGTGATTTCGGTTGCGGTGGAGCCCTAGTTAACTCCAAGGGTTTTCTAACGGGGGGAGCTTCGGCGGTCTTAGGCGTAACCAGCTCAGGGACCCTCGGGGTTAGCTTTGGCAACCCCTCAAGGGGTCGCATCACTAATGCTGAAAGCTCTCCCGGCTTCGGAGTCTCGCGAAGTACCTCAGCTCTCGGAATCCTCGGCTTAAGTTCGATCGGTTTTCCTTGAACGGCTACCTTAAGCTCTTTCAGTTGGATACCCTCTACGGTGATCCCCTCAAACTTTCTCGGAGTGGGTCTTGCGACTTTAATGGTTGCCGGCTTAGGCTGAGTCTCGCCCGTAGTAACTTGCGGAAACCTCCTAGTAATCGCTGTAGCTACACTAATCTCCGCCTTAACAGGTCGGAGCCTTGGTGTAGAGGTCTTCCCGGTCAAGTCGGTTGGGCCGGTTTCTACCTGACCTACCCGGGTTTGAGGTGGTGCTGACTTGGATTTTGACCTGCTCCTAGCCTCGATTTCTTCTCGAGATATCTCTACATTCTCTATTGACGTCATAGAGCCTACCACCTTTCATACAAGTAGAGCTCCCTTCCATCCTCACTAACTACGAGCTCCGCTCTACCAGTGAATACGGCTGGTAGCTGCTCATCCAATATGCTCAAGTCCTCGTAGCTTCTTGGATACTCCAAAGTTCTTCGGGTTGGCGGTTCGCTCTTTACCATATTCTTCCACTCCCCAAACGGATTTGGTAGCTCACCGGCGACGACCAACCATATGGCATGATAACAGAATCTGAAAAGACCCCAGATAAGCTCGTTAACCCTGCAGATACAACCACCGACGGTTTTGTAGGGCTCATACGAGGGAAGAAGTTTACCGGCAAGGTATGCTCCTACATCAACGTTAAAGCCGTCGATACTGTAATTGCTTGTTGCTCTCGCAGCATAGTCGAATGAGTATATCGTATAGAGGTCTACGATTTCCGGGTCCTCAACCTGGGGGGTAATGTATTCGCTTAGACCTAGCAACTTTTGTATAAACTCGAAGACCTCCGGTTTCAGTAGCTCTGGGTAAAACTCCTTCATGTACTTCTTAGGTATCTTACGTAGATGCCATATGAACCTCGTGTACTCGTTGTAGGCTATCGTCATGTTTAAAGCTCTGTTTAGGAGCTCTACGAATATCTCGGAGACCCTCTCCGGTCTAGCTAGCGTCTGCTTAACAGCCTCCGCAGAGCTCTCCTGGACTCTCCGGACATCGTCTTGGGTAAGCAACCCTAGTTCAAGGGTATGTTCTACTACGCGCTTGAGTAGGGCGTGTATATGGTCGAGGTAGTCCACAATCGGAGTTCTATCAACTACGCAGGGGGTTTTAGGCTCCTTACCGTGCTGTCTAAGGAAGTAGTACTCGCGTAGCTTTATGCTGGTGCCTAGTAAGTATTTGTAGACTAGGGCAAGACCCCGCTCTTCGTACCTCTCCGGCGGGGACGTACCCCCTACGAACACCAGTTCCAGGCTGGGTACCTCCCTTATGATGTCGGATAAGAGCCTCCCGTGGGCTAACTCTCTAAGCTTTCCCCATAGGTTTAGTACGGTGAACGTGGATTCGTAGAGCGGGAGGACGTGGTTCTTTAGGTAGCTTACCCAGGACTCCCTGTCCCAGTATTCTATTCTGACGGACGTGGGGCTCACCTCAGTAACTCACTCAGCTTAGCCCTCAGGTCGGAGTACGCATCAAGTAGGAGAGGGCAATCTCGTCTGTAGACTGCATACTCCGAGCTATAGGGGAGTAGGAAGAACCTGCGTAGAATCGACCTCAAGGCGTCGAAATCTTTGATATCGGTTGCTGCCGTCTTGATCTCATCCCAGCCTACGTACTCGTCGGGTTTTTTACCGGAGAGCTTAGCGATAATGATATCCAGTAACCTTAGCGCGTCTTTCCTTACCTTTGCTAGGAACTCGAGTGAGACCTCAATCCAAGCTCTTAGAGGATCATACTTTCTGAACTCCTCCTCGCTGAAGCCCGCTAGCTTAAGCAGGAGGCTTCTCTTGTTAGCATCCGCTAGTATAGTGAAAAGCCTACGATAGAGGTTCACCAATTGATGCCCCAGACCGTCGCCGTACACCTCTATGAAGCCTCTCTCCGTGTACCTTAAGGAGAGGAGCTCCATCAACTCGTCTTCCCTCTCCATAAGCTCGGGGTACATCCCCATAAGCACCCTGACCTTCTCTGGAAGTATGAATAGTGCTTGAACAACGCTATTGTACGCGGGACTTATATTATAGAGAGACATAAGCATATTCCTAATATCCTCCTGGGGACTGGACACCTGAGGAACACCATAAAGGGGAGCGTACAGAAGGTTTTAAATTTTAATACCGGCGGAGCCCCCACTAGGCGGAGATGCAGTTTAGCTACTGTTAGCTGGTTGGACAGTTCAATCAACACTTTCCAAGAGCAGAAGAGGACCTCGAGAAAAGCATGAGACCGGAAAGACGTTATGTTTTAAGTATAGACTACGTAAAACAAGGTTCCTACTTCCTTAAGGCAAGTACCCCTATAACTACACCGACTACAAAGAGAGCTACCGCTAAACCTACCGCCGTACCCCAATCCTTTTGATATACTGTTGCCGTGTACGTAGTGGATCTCTCTATAGTGGCTGCGGAGGTCACGGTAGTGCGGGTTACCGCTGTGAGGGTTTCGGTTACCGTTATCGTTACTGCCGAGGGTGTTCGCGTAGGTGTAGGTGCGGCAGCTGCTACCAGGGGTTTCAGAGAGTCGATAGACGTATCGATAACCTCGATCTCGGTCGTACCGTCGAAGGGTGTCGTGGTGACCTCGTAGTACCATATGAGGACGCCCCTGTAGTACCTGACCGTGGAGTTACCGAGGTAGTAGGTACCTGTGTGGTTCGGGTTTATCAGGACCCTCCTAGACTCGGGCGTGGCTGCTCTAAGATCGACGGGGTTCGCGGACTCGAACCCTAGACCTAGGGCGAGGAGCGTTGTAAACCCCTCACACAGCCTCCCCCCGGAGACCATACCCTCCAGACCTGCATCGTACCTTACGTGGGTAGCGTTTACCTCCCTAACGGTTACCCTAACGACCCATACGCAGGTCTCGTTGGATGTCCTAATAGTGTACCTGTACCTCAGCCAATCTCCCCTCCTATAGATAGCATCCGCGGAGCTGGTGCTAGCTGTGTGTGCGGTAGCCGCTAAAACTGCTAGCACGATTACGCACAGTACTGTAAGCGCTTTACCGTATGCAGTAACGCCCCAAGGCACGGCACTACTCAAATACCCCACTCAAGTATAGAATACGGCTACATTACCTTATACTACCCTCCTGAGAGATGCCAGCGTACGTATCCCCAACCCCGCTCTCCACGTACCCGCTACCGCCGAGACTCGTAGGTCGACCCCCTACCTAGCTAACTGCGTAGACCGCCTGTAGTTCTCGACGATAACCGCGACCTTACCTATACAGGAGGGCTTACCGCACACCAGTACGGGCTTACCGTCTATCAAGGCTATAGCCCCGATGGTCTCCAACCTACGTACTTCCCAGCAGAGGTAGCA
>Ga0080004_1078380_pt1 | contig 22455 bp, 23 predicted proteins | sample WasSprMetagenome_FD_69207 | JGI IMG/M metagenome (GOLD analysis project Ga0080004, IMG submission 69207) | Sulfidic aquatic microbial communities from Washburn Spring, Yellowstone National Park, USA - WS (SPADES assembly) (version 2) | ecosystem: Environmental > Aquatic > Thermal springs > Hot...
AGGACTTTAGTCCAAAAGATTACCTCTTATGATTCGAAAATAAAAATATTAGATTCTTAGCTTACGTTCACGATGACAATCTGATTTTTGCTAGCAGTCTTTAAAAAACACTTGACTGGTTGAATGTATTGAAAATTTTCTGATTTATTATTGTAAAACTTCTTATCTATTACTTTTCACTTTATTCAACAAAATAGCCAGCTTTATAGCTTCTATTGTAGATGATGGGTCTGCTATGTTTTTGCCTGCAATATCATAACCTGTCCCATGGTCAGGAGATGTTCTTATAAAAGGAAGTCCAAGAGTTATATTTACAGCTTTTCTAAAACAAAGAAGTTTTAAAGGAATCAGTCCTTGGTCGTGATACATTGCAACATAAATATCAAAATCTTTATATCTATTAAATGCAGTATCCGGAGATAACGGGTCTGTAATTTCAATACCATCTTCTCTTAATGTTTTTACAGCCGGAAGAATTATATTTAGCTCTTCATTGCCTATATTCCCATTATCAGATGCATGAGGATTTAGTCCAAGAATTGCAATTTTTGGCTTAGAAATGCCAAACTTTTCTTTAAACTCTCTGTTTATAAGTCTTACTTTTGAAATTATCTTTTCTTTAGAAATCTGACTTGGAACATCTTTTAGTGGAATATGGGTTGTTATGAGGGCAACTTTTAGCTTTTTACACATTAAGACCATTGCATACTCTTTAGCACCGCTCACCTGCGCTAAATAATCTGTGTGTCCTGCATAAGGAAAGCCGCTTTCCATAATCCACTGCTTAGAAATAGGAAGAGTAATCAAAGCATCTGCTTTCTTTTCTAAAACATCTTTAACTGCATTTTCAAGATAAATAACGGAAGCTTTTCCGGTTTCTTTAGAAGGGCTTCCAAACTCAACATCTAAATCATAAAGATTTATAAGGTATACTCCGTATTTTGAAACGTCGTTTATAGATGTTATCTCTTTTATGTTTAAATCAATACTTGTAAGTTTTTTTGCCTTTTCTAAAGCTTTTTTTGAGCCGTAGATGACATATGAAATGTTTCTTTTTGGAAGTTTATCTAATGCTTTAAAAAGAATTTCTGAATTTATTCCTGATGGGTCGCCAAGAGAGATGGCAAGTTTTACCAAACAACCACCTTGTTTGATTTTTCTATGAGATTTAATATCTCTTCATAATCAAGAAGTTTACTTTCTTGAATTTTAATTCCTCTTGCTATCACGTCTTCTTTGCAAGCATACCAATTATCAGTGGAAGGCTGTCTAAGAACGCCATCTTGGATTAAGATTAAAACATCATTGTCTCCGATAATATCTAAGATTGGAAAATCTGCAGGTTTTTTTATTAAAAATACTGTATCTACCATGTTAGCACTACCTCTGCAGATTTAAGGATTTGACAAATCTCATCTTTTGTTTTAATCTGTATTTCTACAGGAAACTCTTTTAGCTTTATGATTCCTCTTTCGCTTAGAGACTCTTTTTCAGCTATGATGGTTGCATTTAGCATACCAAGGGCTTCTATGGATTTATCAGAAGAGGGAACGCCGATCATCTCCGGCTTCCAATCTGTTAGAGCAAACACACCATCTTTTATGAAGATTACGTAAACTTTATGGTCCATAGCCATTCCGACGGCTTGCCTTAACGCTTCGAAAGTTTTCCAACTAAACGGATTTGATTTTATTAAGCTTACAGCTTTTTTCTTTGCCATTTTAACATCCTAAGATAAGCTTATAACTTTTTCACTTTCGGAAATGAGCTTAGAAAGTCCATACATGCTACTACTTTCAGCCCAAGATTGTGGCTCAATCTTTCTTTGGTTAGCATTATGGGCGCAGTAGTATATCTTTGCTCCCTCTTCTGCCAACTTTTTAACATCATCATGAAGCAAACAGTAAGTTCCGTTTGCCATAAAGAATATACTCACTTTATCGTTTCTTTTTAACCCAGCTCTTGCAAATTTTACTAAGGTATCAAAATCTGCTGAGTAAGGATTGCTTGCCATTATTAAAAGTAATTTCATTTTACCTTTCTCACCAATACTTCCCAGAGGTTTTCGCCGATTTGATTCACAGCTAAAACTTCCTGACCTTCCATTTCCATGCTTTTTGGGACATTTTCAACTGACGGTTTGTAATCTAAAATAACTCTTAAAACTTGACCTTTGTCCATCTGTTCTATTATAAGCTTACTTTTTACGAAGGTAAACGGGCAAACCTCACCTTTTAAGTCAAGTTCTCTATCTATCTGCATAACTCACCTCTAAAAATGAACTTCGCATGCTTGGTCGTACTCTATAAGCTCTTTTATCGTCGGATTTTCTCCGCATAGATTACACTTTTTATCCTTTCTTAATTTTACGGTTCTAAACTCTGTCGTTAAAGCATCAAATACCAATAGCTTACCAACTAAAGGCTCTCCAATTCCAAGAATAAGCTTTATCGCTTCATTTGCTTGAAGAGTTCCCATGATTCCACCTACTACACCAAGCAAGCCAGCCTCTTGACAGCTTGGTACCAAACCCGGTGGTGGTGGCTCAGGAAACAGACATCTATAACATGGTGAAGTTTCTTTATTTCTGTAGTCAAAGGTTGTAAGCTGACCTTCAAATCTAAGTATTGCAGCAGATACCAAAGGTTTTCCAAGCATATAACATGCGTCGTTAACCAAAAATCTTGTTGGAAAGTTGTCCGAACCATCTAAAACAATATCATAATCTTTTATGATATCTAAAACATTTGATTTATCAATCTTTTGATTGTAAGGAATTACTCTTACGTCAGGATTTAATGCCTCTATTGTCATCTTGGCAGATTCTACCTTTGGAATACCGACTCTTGAAGTGTTGTGTAATATCTGTCTTTGTAAGTTGGAAAAATCTACAACATCGAAATCAACTATTCCAATCGTTCCAACTCCTGCAGCTGCTAAATAGTATATGGATGGAGAACCAAGTCCACCAGCACCGATAACAAGCACCTTAGCATCTAAAAGCTTCCTTTGACCTACACCACCAACTTCCGGAAGTATTATATGTCTACTGTATCTCTTGATCTGCTCTTCTGTAAACTGAAAAGACATGTTAGCTTCACCTCTCTAAATTACAATTAAATAATTATACCATTTTTGATATAATTTATTATATTCTATATATTGGGGTTATAACATGATTAATAGCGGTGACCTAAAAACATTTAATCTCATAGATATATTTCAAATCATCAAAGAAGGAAAGAAAAACTGTATTTTAGTCATCGAAAACAACAACAATGTATATGGAATATACTTTAAAGACGGCGATCCGGTTTATGTGAGAAAGGTTAAACGAAGCTTTTTCCTTTACATGGATTTAGATTTTGAATCTGTTTTAAAAAGAGATAAAATCTCAAAGCAAGATATTTTTAAAAACTTCGCAACCTTACTGCCCATAATCTTAAAATTTAAAGAAGGTAAGTTTTCTATAACATCAGGTTTTATAAAATACTCTGAAGACATTAAGCCGTTAATCAATACAGAAAAGCTTATCATTCTCCTTTCAAGAAATTTAAGCTTAGAAGAAGTAAACAGAAAAATTACAGACCCTGAACTGATTTTTGAAAAAACAGAAAAGACCCAAGAATTGTCAGAATTAGCAGACCTTAACAGTCAAGAGAGAGAAATTTTGGCTCTTGTAGATGGAAAGAATAAAGTTAGCGATATTATTGCTAAAATTCACTTTAATAGAATCCTAAAAGATGAAAATATTTTAAATATAAATGATGAAGAGAATGTTAAAAAGGTGTATGAAGACAGTGAACTGTTAGTAAAAAGAGCATTGTATGGATTTTTGGCAAGCGGTATAATAAGAAAATCAAGAAACATTAAAAAATCAGAATCAATAATAGAAAGAATTCTGTCTTACTTAGAATCAAAGCCTATCAAAGAAAGTTTAAAAGAAATCTAAAAAGGAGTAGATAGATGGACAGCAGACAGTATGCAGAAAGCATCGCAAAAAAAGCAAAAAATACGGTAAGAAAATTATCATCATTAACAACAAAAACAAAAAATGATGCTTTACTAAGGACAGCAGAGTTGCTATTAGAAAGAAAAAGCCAAATCATAGAAGAGAATAAAAAAGATTTAGAGCTTGCTGAAAAGAAAGGATATTCAAAAGCCTTGCTTGATAGGCTTGCTTTAGATGATAAAAGAATAAATCAGATGGTTCAAGTTCTAAAAGACGTTGCAGCTTTGCCAGACCCGGTAGGTGAGATAATCAACATGTGGACAAGACCAAACGGCTTAAAAGTTGGTCAAATGAGAGTGCCCCTTGGAGTGATCTTGATTATATACGAAGCAAGACCAAACGTAACAATAGAAGCTGCATCTCTATGCATGAAATCTTCAAACGCAGTAATTTTAAAGGGTGGAAGTGAAACAATCAATTCAAACAGAATATTGGTTGATATAATCAAACAAGCTTGCAGAGAGACTTGCTTTCCGGAGGAAGCAGTCCAGTTTGTAGACACGACAGATAGGGAAGTTGTAAACCATCTATTGAAGCTTGAAGGATTAATAGATGTGGCAATTCCAAGAGGTGGTGAAAGCTTAATCAGAGCAGTGGCAGAAAATTCAAAAATTCCTGTAATCAAGCATTATAAAGGTGTTTGTAATCTTTATGTTGATGATGAAGCAGACATGGAAAAGGCTTTAAACATTGCCTACAATGCAAAAGTGCAAAGACCATCTGTATGTAATGCTATAGAAAATCTTGTAGTTCATAGAAAAATTGCAGATAAATTCCTACCGGAAATTGCCTATTATTATGGAAAAGCAGGCGTCGAAATGAGATGTGATGAATACAGCTACAATCTGCTCATAAACCATCCAAAAGCAAAAGATACAGAAATAGTTCCGGCAAAAGAAGAAGATTATTATGAAGAGTTTTTAGACTTGATAATAGCTGTAAAAGTAGTAGATAGCTTAGATGAGGCAATAGACTTTATCGAAAAGTATGGTTCTCATCATTCAGACGCGATAGTTACAGAAAATTATACAAAAGGAATGAAGTTTATCCAAGAAGTAGACAGTGCAGCTGTTTATATTAATGCATCTACAAGATTTACAGATGGAAATGAGTTTGGGCTCGGTGCAGAGATGGGGATTTCAACTGACAAAATTCATGCAAGAGGACCAATGGCATTAAAAGAGCTAACTATTCCTAAATTTATAGTGTTTGGAAACGGTCAGCTTAGAGAAAACGTAGGAATACCAAAAGATGAAAGTGAAATAAAGATTGATACAAACGCATGTAATTTGTAATGTCAAAACAAGAATGTTCTAAGCTGTAAGTTGTATAATATATGTTTGTAGAATAATTATCTTTTCACGTCATCCTGAGGACTTTAGTCCGAAGGGTCTACTCTTTAAAATACACAAAGTTGGTGAATAAGTAAGAGGTAAAAGGAAGAGATACTTTACCGAACGTATGATGACAAAAATAATATTTTTATCACAATAGCAAAATGGTAATATAGCAAATCTTAAAAATTTTTTGGAATATTGTTAATGTCAAAACAGATATTTGATATAACAGTTAGAGATGTATTAAAAGAGCCAATCTTAAAACTTATTGAGGGATTAGTAGGCAAAAAGATTGTAAGAAGCTTAGATATTTCTTTACCGTCTATAAAAGAAAGAAAAGTAGATATTTTATTGGAAGCAGAAGATAAAAATTTAATTCATATAGAGCTGCAATCAACAAACCATAAATATATGCACTATAGAATGCTTGAATACAGACTTGAAATAACAAGGAAGTTTAAAACAAATAATATTATCCAATTTGTCATTTACTTAGGAGAGAAAAAATGTACGATGAAATCCGAAATATCGGAAAAAGATTTAATTTACAGATACAATTTAATTGATATAAAACAATTGCCATGTCAGGACATTATAGAAGAGGATGATATAGACTCAATCGTTTTAGGCTTTTTGTGTAATCTAAAAAACAAAGAAAAACTTTTAGAAAAGTTAAAAATTAAATTATCCACATTAGATGATGTAAAAAGAGCTGATTGGATTAGAGGAATATTGCTAATTCTTGGATTAAGACCTAAATTGAAAAGAGAATTTCAAAGACTGATAGATAAGGAGGAAATAAAAATGCCGATAACCATAAGAATAAGAAGAGATTTAATAGAAGATTTACCATTGATCGGAGACTTGCTAAGAGAAGCTGAAAGGGAAGCTATTGAGAAGGGGGTTGAGAAAGGTTTAAAGAAAGGTTTAAAAAAAGGTTTAAAAGAAGGTTTAAAGAAAGGTTTAAAAGAAGGTTTAAAGAAAGGTTTAAAAGAAGGTCTACAAGAAGGCTTCGTTAAAGCAAAACAAGAAGATATAATTAAAGTCTTGGAGGCAAAATTTGGAAAATTAAGTAAAACGATTAACAGTAAAATCAAGAAAATAAATGATCTAAATAAATTAGAAGCTTTACTTTTAGAAGCTGTAAAATCTGAGAGTTTAGAAGAGTTTAAAACAAAATTATAAAAACCGGAGCCTTTATGAAATCAATAAACGAGTTTTTTAAAGCCAAGGAAGAAAATAAGAAAATAACTATTATCTCAACTTACGACTACTGGTCTGCTAAATTATGCGAAGAAGCCGGAATAGATGCTATTCTTGTTGGAGACTCTTTGTCTATGGTAGTTCAAGGGAATGATTCCACCTTACCTGTTAGCTTGGAAGATATGATTTATCATACGAAAGCAGTAAGAAGAGGAGCACCAAACACGTTTATCATTGTCGATATGCCGTTTTTGACCTATCACACAACCATAGAAGAAACTGTTAAAAATGCCGGAAGGGTATTAAAAGAAACAGGAGCAAACGCAGTCAAACTTGAAGGTGGAGAGCAGATGGCAAAGGCCGTAGAAAGGCTAACATCTATTGGAATTCCTGTAATGGGACATCTTGGCCTTACACCACAGTTTGTAAACACTCTTGGCGGTTATAAAGTTCAAGGCAAAACTCAAGATAGCAGAGAAAAAATAAAAAAAGATGCTAAAATTCTTCAGGAAGCCGGATGTTTTTCGATAGTTTTAGAAGCTATTCCATCAGACCTTGCTAAGGAAATAACAGAAAGTTTGAAAATTCCAACCATTGGGATAGGAGCCGGGAAGTTTACAGATGGACAAGTTTTAGTATTTCACGATTTGATAGGGATATTTCCAAAAACTCCAAAATTTGTAAAAAGATACTTAGAAGCCGGCAATCTAATAAAACAAGCACTTTCACAGTTTAAAGATGAAGTCTTAAAGGGAGGTTTCCCAAGCAAAGAACATGAATATTAACATTTCAACAAAATTAGATGATGCTATTGATGTAATAAAACACGGTGGAATAGTAATTACTAAAACAGATACTATCTACGGAATTCTTGCTAATGCTTTAGATAAAGATGCTGTAGAAAAAATTTATGTAATCAAAGAAAGAGAAAAAAATAAGCCATTCATAATCTTAATTCCCAATGCCAAATTTTTAAAAAAATTTAAAGTTAAAGAAAATCCGCAAGCTGAAAAAATTTTAAATCTTAAGGGAATAACTGTAATTTTTGATGTCAATGATCCAAATAATGAGCTTGAATATCTGCATAGAGGAACGAAAACCTTAGCATTTAGAATTCCCGATGATCCGGAGTTTTTAGGCTTTTTAAACAAATTAGATACTCCAATAGTAGCACCAAGTGCAAATCCATCCGGTCTAACACCGGCTGAAGATATACATAAAGCAATAGAGTACTTTAAAGCCAAAGTAGATTTATACATAGACAGAGGAAAGTCTGAGACAAATATCCCATCAACAATAGTTAAGGTAGAAAACTCAAAAATAAAAATTTTAAGACAAGGTTCAAAACAGATAGATTTAGCGTGAGAAGTAATAGAGAATAGTGGGTATTTTTTCATCATCCTAAGAGGGTTCCAAAATTTTGCAAATTTGCATTTCCTTGTCATCCTGAGGACGTAAGTCCGAAGGATCTAATCTTTTGATTTTTTTTAATTTGAAAAGAAAAAATGAGATTCTTCGCTTCGCTCAGAATGACGATTTTAATTTTTGGAACAGTCTCTACATCAACCTCGACTAATCACTTATCGCTCTTATTGAGTAGAATTGCAAATTTTTAAATATTTTTCATAGGTATCTTTATATTCAGGCTTGATTTCTATGTTTTTAATCTGGTCTAAATAATATTTCGCATTTTTACAATCTTTTTTTTCTAAGAATACATATGCTAAGTTATTTAAAATATCCTCATTTTTATTTATCTCTAAAGCTTTTTTAAAAAATTCTATAGATTTTTCTAAATCACCTTTCTTGTAATAAAGATTGCCAAGGTTAAAGTATGCTAAATAAAAATTTCTATCTTTCTTTAAAGCTTTTAAAAATTCTTTTTCTGCTAAATCGTATTCTCCTTTTTTGTAATAAACAACTCCAAGGTCGTTATGTTCTTTGGCTGATAATGGGTCATCGTATACTATAATCTTTGGAAAAGAACAGGAATAAAGCAAAAAGCACGAGACACTAAGTAATATTATTCTTGATAGACTACTAATATTACTTTTCCTAATTTCTCCCATTTATCTAAAAATTCTCCATAAGGCATATTTTTTCTCTCTTCATATCCATCATTAATAATGAATCCATTGTCATTATAACCTATTATGACAACATAATGTGGCTTTGTTATAAACAAATAACCATAGTCCAACAATGCAATCACCGGCTTTCTTTCGTCTATGAATTTCTTGATTTCATCTATGTCTGATTTTTTAAGAGTAGTCTTAAATCCTTTTTCTTTGGCAAAGTTTTCTAAATCTGTAATTAATGCACCTTTTAGATTTCTTAAATATACTGATTTTGCAATTTCTTCTTGAGATATATTTTGCCCATAATATTTTATTACTGATGATAAAGAAGCTGGACCACAGAATTCACTTTTTTGTCTTTCAAAAGGTACATTCAAAACCTCTCCCCCGTAAGAGAGGGAGAAAAGTAAAAAAGAAATAAACAAGAATTTTTTAATCATTCATAAGATTATCTTATAATTATCTCTTTGTTTAAAAGTTTCAATATAACAATTACCAATAAAACAATAATAAGGACCCCTATTGCTGCTCCAATTGCATCACCGCCGGCTAAAACCTTGTCGGAAGCCTGAGCTAACATATGGATTTGATTGTCAGACATTTTTGACAATTTTTCTTTAACTTCTTCATCTGTCAATCCGTATGCTTTCAGTTTTTCTCTGACAAGCTTATTCTCTAAAGCCTTTTGAATTTTGTTAATTTCTTCTTCTCTTTGGTTCATAACTTGATTTTCTGAAAAAATACTATCAACCATTGCAGCCGGAGCTGAAGAAGTTGATAATAAAGTCATGTAACCAGCTAGTGCGACTGCTATCCCTGATTTTTTTAACTTAACTAACATATTTTTTACCTCCTAATTTTTAAAATTTATGTAATATTATAGCAAAAGATAAAAACTCAACAGTTATAGACAAAATTACAGGTTTCTATATAGGCTGCAATGTGCAATAATTCCCAAATTTCAACTCTCAATTAAGATAAGGGCTCAAATAAAAATATGCACTATCTCCACTTTTCCAATTGTCAGCTTTATCAGTTATATATCCACAGCTACTATTATTTTTTAGCATTTTGTCTTTTACAAAAGACACTTTGTCAGTAGGAGAGCTCAAAACTATGGTACAAACTCTATCGGAATTTATAGAGCTGTAGTTATTATATTGAAAAGCTTCAAAATCGGTTACGCTACTTTCAAAAACTACTATTTTATCACTTATGTTGAAAAACTTTAAATCTACGTTAGTGCCAGGATTTAGTATTACAAGCTTACCTTTTGAATTAACATATGTATAAATACTGTTGTAGTAAGAATACTTTTTAATGTTGTTAGAAACCTCATCGATAAAAAATCCGGCTATATTGTCAGTTCCGTATAATGAAAGCCATTTATTTATGTCCTTTGTAACAGTAGAAAGACTTCTTTTTCCATAACTTGTATAAACATACCCAATAACATAAAAACCTTTCGCTTTTAGCTTATTTATTGCATCTACATAATTAGCATCTGTTGTATTGCCAGGACCATTATTCGGATTAATTATTACATAGACAATTTTAGATGTACTTAAATTATATAATTTTTCCCATTCTGATTGATATTTCCCAACCGGATAGGAGTATAAAGGAATTATATAAGATGTGAATTTATTTGGATTACCGCTTGCCGGATTATTTGAGTTAGAAGAAGAGTCGCCACAAGATAACAAAAAAATAAAAAATATTATAAAAAAACCTTTCTCATTCTACCACCTCCACTCTACCCATATTAACTTTGTATATTAAATCAGCTCTATCCTCTACTTCTTCATCGTGAGTTATGATTATTAACTGTTTTAAAAAATTTTTTTCTTTAAAGTCTCCAAGTAAGTCTATAAGCTCTCTCTTTCTTTCTTGGTCCAAATGAATGGTCGGCTCGTCTAAGATTAAAAAGTCTGTCTTTTCATTAAAAATTCTTGCTATTGCCAATCTTAACGCTATCGCAAGTGCTATTCTTTGTCCACCGCTTAAAGCCTCGCTGGAAACCTCTATATTGCTTGCTCCGACCTCTAAAGCATCAAAGATAATATCATACTTTTCTGTAAATCTTAGTCTTGAAAATTGAGTAAATCCAAACTTTTCAAAAAGCTCTTCTGTATACTTAGGTAATAAGTATAATGCTTTCTCTTCAAGAATTTTACATACATAATCTATAGATTCTATAGCTTTACTGTATTTCTCAAGCTTTATTTTTAAAGCTTCCACCTCTTGCTCTTTATTTTTTAGCTCTTCTATAGATTTTTCATAATTGTTAATTTCATTCTTCAAGCTACCTATTTTCCCGGATAGTTCTAAAAGCTCTTTTTGATAATTATCTTCTTTTTCTTTAAGAAATTCTTTTTCTTTTAATAGCTTGTCTAACTCTATTCTATCTAACTTTTCTCTTAGTTCTAAGAGTTTTTTATTTTTATTTTCAAGCTCTGCTTCAAATTTTTTTATATTTTCTTTAATTTTACTTTCTTCTTCTATTTCTTGCTTTGCTTTTAAATACTCTTCTCTATACGGCTTTAGTTCTTCAATTTTCTCCTTTGTTTGTCTTAGCTTAGTTTCAATCTCTTCTTTTGATGACACAGAAAAATCTGTCTGTTTTAATAGGTTGCTTATCTTCTCTGAAAATTCTTTAATTTCTCTATTTAGGTTTTCATAGCTTTTTTGAATATTTTTTGATTGTAGATTTTTAAAAACTCCATAATCTTTTTGATGTTCTTTTATAAACTGCTCGATTTCTTCTTTCTGCTTCCTCAAATTTTCTTCATTTTTTAGCTTATGAGTAAAAATGTTAAGTTTTTCCTTTGCTTGCTTTAACTCGTCTTCTCTTTCTTTTATTGATTTATAAATTGGCTCTAATTCAGTTAATAACTCTTTTATTTTGTCTTGCTTTTCCTTTTCTTCTTTTAAAGATTTTAGTTTTTCGTCTAACTCTCTGTACTCTTTTCTTTTTATTTCAATTACCTGTTCAAGCTCTTTAATTAGCTCTTCTTTCTGATGTTCTTCGATTGGTCTTAGACAGGTTGGACATTTTCCTTCCAGCTTCTGGATGTTTTCTAAACTTTTTTTTAAAGCCTTACCTTCAGCTCCAACTTGGCTTAATTTATCTTCCAACTCTTTTATCTCTTTTTCTAACTGCTGAAGTTTTAATTTGTTAGCTTCTTTGTACTCTTTTATCATCAAAGGATTTAGTTTTAAAGTCTGGAATTTTTGATATATCTTAGTCAGATTATCTACGATTGCTGTATATTCACGTCTCTTTTTTTGAATATCTAAATTTATCTTCTCAATTTGTTTGTTTAGCTGAGAGATTTCACCTTTAATTTGGTTTAATTCAGCTAATCTTGATTCAATCTGTTTTAAAGAGTTTTGTTTTTCTTCAAACTCTTTAGCTTTGTCTTTAAAGCTTTCTAAAAATTTTAAATCTTCTTCAAGCTGTTTAATTGATTCTTCTTTGCTTTCTTTTGTAATGATTAACTTTTCTACTTGGCTAAGAAGCTGATTTATCTTTTCAAGATTTTCAAGTTGGTTAAATTTACTTTCTAACTCTGAAAACTTAGCCTTTAAACTTTCAATCTCTTTCAGATGATTTTCATAATTTTCAATATTTGCTTTTATGTTTTTTATACTCTCTTCTAACTTTCCAATTTCTGATTGGAAGTATGAAGCTTGTTTTTCTTGGTCTTCTATTTCTTTTAATTTTTGCTTGATATCATTTAGCTTTTGGTTTAGGTCTTCGTAATTTTTTAACAAAATCTCTAATTGATGGTTCAATTCTTCAAGATATTGCTGAATCTGAATTTTGTCAGTTTTTAAAATATCTTCCTGCAAGATGTCTAACCTTGTTTTTACTCTTTTTTGATTTTCTTTAAACTGGTCTTGAATTTTTCTGTAAAGGTTTATGTTTAAAAGGTCTTCTATGATTTTTTTTCTTTCAGCTGGTTTTTCTCTTAGAATTCCTTCGATTTCGCCTTGCTTTATCAATACCGATGTAAAGAATGTTTTTTTAGTCAGTCTCGTTATTTTTGGAAGAATTTTATTTACATCTTTTTGATAATACAGTCTAAATCTGCCATTTTCATAAATATAAATTTCTGAATTTGTATTTACATTTTTTCCTGTTTTATTTATTTCTCTTATTACTTTATATAGTCCATCTTTTGTTTCAAATTCAAGCTCTACTCTCGCCTGTCTTCTTCCCCATTTTACTAATTCTTCACGATTTCCTTTATCTGAATCTCCAAAAAACGCAAATTGAATAGCTTCAATGATTGAACTTTTCCCGGACCCATTTTCACCAATAATTGCAGTTATACCATTTGGAGAAAACTCTAACTGAGTATCTTCATGTATTAAAAAGTTTTTTAAAGCAACTTTTCTTAGTATCATTTTTTAACTTCTTTGCCAAGCTTTTCTTCTACTGATTTAATTTTTCCTTCTATTCTATTATGTGCATTCTTTCTAATATCCATCTTGATAACAGTGTAAACCCTATTACAATCCGGCTCAAGCTGTTTGTATGCTTTATGTATAACTTCAAGGGCTTCTTCCATAGTGTTGGTCTCAAAAACCGTTCCCATTGGAGTGAGTCTGTAAGGTATACCTGATTCATCTATCATTTTAATTATTCTGCTAACATAAGGACTTACGCTTTCTCCTTTATCTGTTGGAAACATTGAAAACTCTACTAAAAACGACATGGCTTTTTCCTCCTAAATTAGGATATTTTTATTATTATAACAATTTTTTAGATTAGATTGAGAAATGTATGTGTAATGCAAGCTTACTTTTGTTTGGTATCCCAAGGACTTACTGAAGGACTTCCTATTTAAGAAGTTGAGAAAGTGAGAGATTAAAAGGCAAAGACTATTCTCTTTTGCACAAGATGACTATATTGATTTTGCAAGCATTCTCGTGATATACGAAAGAAAATTTCGATACCCAACGTTTGTGAAGAATTTGGTATAAAATACTGGGATTTATATCAGATGGTCAAAAACTTAAAATTCAGATTTTAATGTATAGTAAAGTCAAACCAATTCTTGTTGCTGCCCTATTTTAACACCTTTAAAAATCCAACCCTTAAAAATGGTAAAATAAATATATTAAATTAACTATTCAGAGGTTTCGCGATGAAATTAAAAGCTTACAAAAAAGACTTGCAAGAAGCGTTTAAGAAGGTCATATCGGAAAAGAAAGCAGCACTTCCTATTTTGACAAATTTCTTATTAAAAGCTGAAGATGGAAAGCTAACAGTTTACGGAACAGACTTGGAAGTGTATACTTCATATACAATTCCTGCAGACGTTGAAGAAGAAGGCTCTATTTGTGTAAACTCAAAAAAGATATCGGATATATCAAAAGTTTTAGCTCAAAATGAAGCCTTGCTTTATACAGATGGAGAAACTTTAAAAATCACATCAGGAAAAACAAAATATAGCCTACCAACTTTTGAAGCTGACGATTTTCCATTACCTGAAAGCTATCCATCTGACTTAGCAGTATCAATAAGTGGTAAAGAACTTTTAAAAGGAATAACTAAAACCATGTATGCTGTTTCTAAGGATGAAAGTAGATTTGCTTTAAATGGTGTTTGTTTTTCATTTATTAAAGAAAAGCTTGATTTTGTGGCAACTGATGGTCATAGGCTTGCTTTATACTCTACCGAAATCACCGGAAAAGGACTTGAAGGTAAGTATATCGTTCCGCAAAAAGCGTTAAATGAGATTAAAAAACTCGTCAGCGATGTTGAAGATGTAGAAGTAGCAGTTTCCGGAAGTAGTATATTTTTCAAAGGTTCAAACTACATTTTATCTGCAAGATTGCTTGAAGGTGTTTTCCCAGACTATACTCAAGTTATCCCAAACAGCTTTAACATTGAAATAACATTATCCAAATCGGAATTGATAGACTCTATAAAGAGAGTTATCATTGCAGAAGAGAATGATAACAAACCTATAAAGCTAAAATTACTTGATAACAAACTGATTATATCTACACCGCCAACAAGCGATACTTACGCAGAAGATGAGATAGAAGTAAATTATGATGGTGAAGAGTTTGAGATTGGCTTTAATGGAAGATATATCCTTGAAGCCGTGGATGAGATAGAAGATAAAAATATAGTTGTTAAATTTATAAATAAAGATTCTCAAACTGTTATCATTCCAGAAAATCCCGAAGAAAAATATTTAGCAGTAGTAATGCCAATGACGATTTAACTTGGGGGTTATGAAGATTGGAAGAAAGAAAAGATAACATACAAAACAACACAGAATATTCAGCTGAAGCTATTCAGGCTGTAACCGGTCTTGACCACGTTAGAGCAAGGCCTGCTATGTATATTGGAGATATTGGCGAGAGAGGTCTGCATCATTTAGCTTGGGAAATCGTAGACAACGCCGTTGACGAAGCAATGGCAGGCTATGCGAAAAATATAACTGTAATACTCCATCAAGATGGTTCTGTAACTGTTGAGGATGATGGTAGAGGTATTCCGGTAGATATTCATCCGGAGTTTAAAATTCCGGCTGTTGAAATGGTATTTACTATTCTTGGAGCAGGTGGTAAATTTTCTAAAAAAGCGTATCAATACTCCGGTGGTCTTCATGGTGTTGGTGCGTCGGTAGTAAACGCCTTATCTAAATGGCTTGTTGTTGAAGTTTACAGAAATGGAAAGATTTATAGACAAGAATATTCTTACGGAAAACCAGTTCATCCATTAAAAGAAGTTGGAACAACAACAAAAAGAGGAACAAAAGTAACATTTAAACCTGACGACAGTATTTTTGAGACAACAACCTTTAAATACGACACAATAGCAAAAAGAATTAGAGAGTTAGCATTCTTAAATCCAGGCGTAAAATTTACAGTAATTGATGAAAGAAAGGACATAAAAGAAGAGTTTTACTATGAAAACGGTATTATAGACTTTGTTAAAGTTTTAAACCAAGCCAAAGACCCATTATTCCAGGATGTTATTTACGTAAAAGGAGAAAAAGACGGAGTTTTAGTAGAAGTAGCATTTCAATATAACACAAGCTACAATGAAACCTTAGAAAGCTTTGTAAACAACATTAAAACAGTAGAAGGCGGTACCCATGTATCGGGCTTTAGAGCTGCGCTTACAAAATCTATGAACAAAACCTTAGCCGGAATGAAGCTTCCAAAAGAGTTAAAAAGCGGTGTAAGTGGAGATGATTTAAGGGAAGGTTTAACGGCTGTAATATCGGTAAAAGTCCCAGAGCCGCAGTTTGAAGGGCAAACTAAAACAAAGCTTGGAAACCAAGATGTTAAAAGAATCGTTGAATCAGTAGTAGGTGATTATCTAATAGATTTCTTTGATAAAAATAAAGATATAGCCTTAAAAATAGCGGAAAAGGCTATTGAGGCAGCGATTGCGAGAGAGGCGGCAAGAAAAGCTAAGGAAATTTCAAGGAGAAAATCATTCTTAGAAGATAGCTCTTTGCCGGGAAAGCTTGCTGACTGTTCTGAGGATAATCCGGAGATTTGTGAGCTTTTCATAGTAGAGGGAGAATCAGCTGGCGGTTCTGCAAAGCAAGGAAGAGACAGAAGAACTCAGGCAATCTTACCGCTTAAAGGTAAAATACTGAACGTAGAAAAAGCAAGGATAGATAAAATCTTATCAAACGAAGAAATAAGGGCAATCGTTAACGCAATAGGAACTGGCATAGGACTGCCGATTAAATCAGAGGATGAAGAGAATAAAGCAGAAGAGGGATTTGATTTATCTAAGTTAAGATATCATAAAATAATCCTTATGGCAGATGCCGACGTAGATGGTTCTCACATTACAACTCTTTTACTCACGCTATTTTATAGATTCTTCCCACAAATCATTGAAAACGGACATTTATACATAGCACAACCACCACTTTACAAACTTAAAAAAGGTAGGTCTGAAATCTATGTTAAAGACGATGAAGAATTAGCTAAAATTGTTATTGAGTATGCATCTGACGAAGTTAGCATAGAAGGCAAAAATTTAAACAAGCTTGAAATAAAAGAAATAGCAAAATTAAGCAAAGAATACAAAGATTTAAAACAAAGCATTTATAAAAGAAAGGATAAAAAAGTAATAGATGAAATATTAAAGCTTAGTCTAACGGAAGAAGATTTAAGGTCAGAAGAAAAGGTAAAAGAAATTGTAGAAAAACTTAAAGAAGTTCTGAAAGAATACGAAGTATATTATAAGTACGACCCGGAAGAGGCAGACTACAATATTTTTGTTGAAAGAAGAGAAAGATTTTCGAAAACTGTTAACAAAATAGATGTAGAATTTTTATCTTCTTATGCTTACGTAAGAGTTAAAGAAGTAGAAAGAATTTTATTAGAAAAGCTTGGTACGCTGCCGGTCGCTGTTAACTACAAAGATAGATCAATAACGGTAGAAGATTTAGACAAACTATATGATGTTATTTATGAAGCTGGGATGACTGGCTGCGAGATTCAAAGATACAAAGGATTAGGGGAAATGAACCCGGAGCAGCTTTGGGAGACAACCATGAACCCAAAAACAAGAAGATTATTACAAGTAAGCATAGAAGATGCGGCGTTAGCAGATGAAATATTCTCAATATTAATGGGTGAAAAGGTAGAACCAAGAAAAGAGTTTATCATGAAATATGCAAAAGAAGTTAGAAACTTAGATATTTAAGAGGTTATAGTTGAGATTAAAGTTTTTAATAGTCTTGTTGCTTGGGGTTTTCTTTTTTGATAAAAGTCTTTCACAAGAGCCTAAATACTATGGCTGGGATTTTAAAGTAATTAAAATAAAAGACCATTACTATCTTCTTAACCAAGAGGTTTTTAAACTTAGAGAAAATGGAGAGTTTGGAGAAAATTATATATACAAAGTAGAAGAGAATACTAATTTTGTTGACTTGGCTTATAAATTAAAAGTTAGCTATTATGAATTAAAAGAAGCTAATAAATCTGTCAATCCTTTCAAAGTTGAAAAAGGAACGGTGATTACGATTCCTTTAAAGAAAAAACTTCCGGATAATTTTAACTATAATACCGTTTATGTATCTTTAAAAGATAAAAGGTTGTATTATCCAATAAGATTGGAAGACGGTGATTATGTAATAACCTTTCCGGTTGGCACAGGAGACGAAGAATATCCAACTCCAACCGGTGAATTTACTATAACAGAGAAAAAAGTTAATCCTGACTGGATTGTCCCACCAAGTGCAAAGATTAATAATCCGAAATTGCCGCCGGTTGTACCTTTTGGAAGTCCGGAAAATGGTCTTGGAACCAGAGCTTTAAGATTAAACGGTAGTTCCTACATGATACACGGCACAAGTAAAAAAAGTGAAAAAGGTGTAGGTATGAAAATCTCTTACGGATGTATAGTCATGAGAAATGACGATATAGAAAGGTTGTATGATTTAGTAGATTTAAACACAAAAGTTATCATATTTGAGTGAAAAGTTTGTTTATGAAATATTGCTTTGGATGAGAAATTAGAGATTTTTATAAAATTTGAATAAGGAGACCCTTCGGCTTACAGCCTCAGGATGACAGAGAAAGGTTGACTTAAAGGCATTATAGAAATGGAAGCCTTATTCGTCATTCTGCAGCCGTGCGAAGAATCTCATAATTTTGTTTAATTTTTTGCCCGATGTATAAGTAGTATATTTAAAAATTCATAAAAGGAGTCGTGAATGAGAAAAAAAACTTTAATTTACGTGCTATTTTTAACTATTTTCATAAATATAGGATTTGCCATGTCTGAGAAAAAACAAAACACAGATATCAAACCTTCCAAAAATCAAAATACTGAAGTAAAGGAAACAGCAAATATACCTGGATTGATATTTAAAACAGATAAGCAGGTATATTTAAAAGCAGAGCAAGTTTGTTTTACATTAGAAAATCAATCTCAGGTAGAGTACATACTTCCATCTTCAGCACCTTATGCAATTTTTAATAAAGAAAAGCCGGAAGTTGCTATTTACTCTCCTGTATCAGCTCAAGTTATAACACCTTTAAAACCAAAGGAAGTAAAAAAATGGTGCTGGGAACAAAAAGATATAGAAGGAAAAGAAGTTTCGTCGGGAGATTATTTTGTAAGATTAACAATTTTTGATAAATCAGGAAAAGTAAACTTTCTAAAGGCAGAATTTACTATCAAGCTTAAATGAAATTTCTAAAAAACACTTTTATATTCTCTATAGCCACACTAATCAGTAGAGTTTTAGGATATTTGAGGGATGCGGTTGTAGCATACTACTTTGGAGCAAATCCGGCTACAGATGCTTTCTACGTTGCTTGGAGGCTTCCAAACACCCTCAGGCAGCTTGTAGCTGAAGGAAGCTTTAACGCTGCATTTATTCCAATCTATACTCAAGAGTACTCAAAATCTCCCGAAAATGCAAAGTGGTATGCATCATCATTATTTACATACTACACGATAGTTTTGATGATACTGACTCTATTAGTCATAATTTTTGCTCCATACTTTGTAAAAATCATAGCTCCCGGTTTTGCTAATAAAGGAAATTTTGACCTTACTGTTGAGCTTGTAAGATGGATTTTTCCTTATCTAATTTTGATAGGTTGGACATCATTCTATATGGCTTTATTGAACACCAAAGACAGATTTTTTATTCCGGCAGTAGCACCAGCACTGCTAAATCTTGCCTTTGTGATTACTTCAGTCTTTTTGTCATACTCAATGGGAATATACTCATTGGCAGTCGGGGCTTTACTTGGTGGATTTTTACAGCTAATAATACAATTTCCTCTTGCAATCAAGGAAGAATTAATCGTAAAACCAACCTTTACAATCCACCCTGAAATTAAAACAACACTAAAAAAACTTGGACCGGCGTTTTTGTCTTTTGGAGTAAGCCAGTTTGCCTTTGTAATAGATACGGTTTTAGCATCTTTTTTAATGGCCGGAGCGGTTACTTATCTGTATTATGGAAATAGAATTTTTCAGCTTCCACTTGGTGTTTTTATAATTGGGCTTGGTAATGCTCTGTTAGTATCTCTCTCAAAAAATTATGCAAATAAAGATTTAGAAACTTTCAGAAAAGACCTCACATTGAGTTTGAAGTTTTCTATCTTTATCTCAATGCCAGCAACCATTGGGATGATTTTTCTTGGCAAAGAAATCATTGATGTTTTATTAGTAAGGGGTGCTTTTAACGAAAAAGATGCTCAGCTAACATATTACGCTTTGATTGGTTATGGTCTTGGACTTCTTGGATATTCTTTAACAAGACCATTCAAAAGTGCCTTTTTTGCAATGGGAGACACCAAAACGCCCCTTTACTCAACCATGATTGGGATTATTGCAAGTATTATTTCTGCTGTTGTTTTGACGTTTATCTTAAATTTTGGTGTTTTTGGTCTTGCATTTGCATCATCTCTTGGTGGATATGTAAACACAATCTATCTTTACAAACATTTTAATATGAAGATAGATTTAAAAGAAATTTTTAAGACATTTATAAAAGTATCCATCGCCGGCTTTATTATGATTCTCTTTATAGAGTCTCTAAAGTTACTTGTTTTAAATAAGTTTATAGTTGTATTTGTTGGGATTTTAATAAGCGGCATTGCATATTTGCTTATTAATTACTTGTTGAAAGAAGATACAACGATTTTGTTTGTTAATATTGTTAGAAGAAAGCTAAAAGTTTAAATTTGAAATCATACTACCAAATTATATGCTTTTTCAGGCACATCCCATCAGTCTGACAATCGACTTCTCATTAACTATCCAAATTTTCTGTAAAATCATTAACGATTTTATCGCTTTTGTCTGTCCTTGGAATCCAAACCGAGGGAGCTTGTATATGTAGATATTTGAAAGAAATAAAGAAATAAGGATAGAGTCTTCGTTGTAGTCGTAAACAAACAACGCTGAGAGCTTTTGTAAGCAATCAATAAACCATGGGTCTTATAATTTTCCCAAACCGGTATGACCTATACTGACACTTGAACAAAAGTCTTGAATGATATATAATATATATCTCTAATGTGAGTCGCTAGCTCAGTCGGTAGAGCACCGGTCTTTTAAACCGGTGGTCCTGGGTTCGATTCCCAGGCGACTCACTTCTAAATATGGCCCCATCGTCTAGCCTGGCCTAGGACACCGGCCTTTCACGCCGGCGACACGGGTTCGAATCCCGTTGGGGTCATTTCTTTAAAACCCATAATAAATGTGGTCGGTTAGCTCAGTTGGCAGAGCACCTGCTCGACACGCAGGGGGTCATAGGTTCAAGTCCTATACCGACCACTTCTCATCTTTTTTAATATTGTCTAACGGTAAGAATTCTGAATATGCAAACGGAGACTTAGAAGCTTGTAATCCAATTATTAATAGATGGCTAAAGGAGAAGAACTACCAATATCTTATTTTTCCGGTGTATAAATGTTTATGTCAATTGCTTTACCTTGCATGTGCAAGCTATTTTTTGTTAGCCCTGAACTCATTTCTCCGAGAAGATTGTTTATTTTGAAGGTCTGTATCCAGAAATGATATTTATGGATCTAATGTTTAATTCTAAAGTTTTTTGCTAATCTATAAAGTATACCTGTTAATTTTATACCTCGGGTGAGAAATTCAAATATAAATAGAATATCAAAAACTCCTTAATGGCAGTTAAAATTTTAATAGCAAAAATTCCACCAAGAAGTTAAAAATGAAAAACTCTAATCTTTATTTTACAATATTTCAAAAAAATCTCTGAGCATTTAACTATACTTTTAAACATTCAATCAAAAAGAAAAGCAGTAAGGTATCTGATTTACAACTTGCAGCTTTATATATTACATCTCACATTTCAAACACTCCTATTCTTACACTTAATCTTGGCATCTGTTTAGAAAATCAAAATCAGAAAGAGTTTATAAAATCCTCAGAAAATATTGGCTAAGAAGAATCAAGATTATTATGATGTTTAAATTTGTTCTTGGAACAAAGTAAGACCGTAAACAGCAACTGCAAGACCTTTTTCATTATAATAGATGATTGGTTTACTATATCCTTCTTCAGCTCTAATCTATACTATACTTCTTGCCTTTTAATATTTAAGAAGCTTTATTATTATATCTTTTTTTAACACCTCGTCGGCATCGCAATATATATTCTCAGTCTGTAACTTTTTATTAATAACAAAGGCTTTGTCTTCAGCATCATATTGATAAAGAACTATCGAGAAAGGACATTTATCAGTAAAGGCGTTTTTGTTTTTACTGCATTTCTTTTTGGTGTATATTAGGTAAATGTCATCTTTAAATTTTACCAACCTTAGACCTGAAATATTGGTTTCTTCTTTTGACATGTCATATCCACATCCGCCAACTTTAGAATAGGTGTATATAGTAGGTTCTGCCCCCTTTCCGTCAGCTACTTCTATTGGAATGTAAGACAGATGTTTTTGCTTTTCGATTGTATGATTGAGATAAAATGAATAAGCGGTATAAATATTGCCACCAATCGGTGTTAGAAAGTCGGCAGAGATCATTAAATCTTTTATTCCATCACTATTTATATCGAAATAATTAGTTCCATTTTTGATTTGGATAATATTTACAGTATCTTTCTCTTCGCTATATCCATGCTTTGGCAAAATAAACAATATTAAAAACAACAAAATCCAGAAAATTTTAAACCTTCTCATACCTATACCCTCTTTTTTTAAAAAAATTTTTAATTACTCATCGCAATTGGTAAATCTGGCATAAATCCATAACCTTTAATCCAGGGAAGTCCTACTATCTCTGGATTTAACTCAACCTCACGATTGTAATAACTATAAAG
>Ga0080004_1179863_pt1 | contig 22384 bp, 28 predicted proteins | sample WasSprMetagenome_FD_69207 | JGI IMG/M metagenome (GOLD analysis project Ga0080004, IMG submission 69207) | Sulfidic aquatic microbial communities from Washburn Spring, Yellowstone National Park, USA - WS (SPADES assembly) (version 2) | ecosystem: Environmental > Aquatic > Thermal springs > Hot...
CAATATAGACTTGAGAAAACTAACTCCACTACTCATCCAACATGGGTTTAAAGGAGGGGGCAAACAAGATCACGTAGTATACAGATTCGCTGGGCCTCTAAGTAAAGATATCATACTAACAGCACTACATGAAACGATCTGCAAAAAGTGATCCATTAAAAGAATAAAGATGGTGTTCCTAGCTAAGATACCGAAACTCCGCTTTCACGGCTCATTACTGTTTAAACTGTTTAAAAGTATAAATCACCCAGATATGAATGAAAGTAACTTGAGGGCCCGTCGCCTAGCCAGGATAGGGCGCCGGCCTTCTAAGCCGGAGGTCCCGGGTTCAAATCCCGGCGGGCCCGCCTCCCTCTTTATAACGCATTCAATCTTAAGGATTTCACTAGGGTTACGTATCATTCAACCATCACTTAAGTTCCACCGTTTACCCTTGAAGGATGTTTGTTGATGTTCCAGAGGTGTTTTGTAACGCACTTCAAGGACTTCAACCTCGACCACGGAGCTTTAGTAACCGCTACGAGTTTATGGGTAGGCGTCGAGCCCGATGAGACGGGGTTTTCATCTATCACTAGCCCATCTAGGCTTGAGGCAGAGCTCCTATCGCCCAGGCAGACTCGCCGTTAAAAACAAACTTCGAGAGCCTATAAACACCCTACGAAAAACCTTCAAATATACAAGCAACGTGAATGATTGTGGAAACAAATGGTTCTTAAAGTCGAGTTCTTAGTGAGGCCTTTGACTTGAATTCTGCATATCTGCGTTCCTAATTTTGAACATTAGCTCATCGTGTTGGGTAAGCTGTTTTAATAGCCAGTTACTTTGGTGTTTAATATTGGGTCTAGTTCGATGAAGGTGTTTTTGATTGGCTAAACTCAGTATATTGATCGCTGGTGGCGGGGGGACTGTTGAGGCTTTACTTAGAGACCCTAGTTTTCGAGAATTAGTCGACCAAGTCGTAGTTATCGAGAGTGACCCAAAGAGAAGGGTAGACTTAGAGAGGCTTAGTGATGTGCTCGTCATTGAAGGGGATGCTAGTGATGCTAGTGTCTACGATAATATAAACATGGGAGAGATCGACGCTGTGCTAGCACTTACTAATAGAGATGAAGTGAACTTCTTAGTTTTAGCGATCGCAAGCCAGTATAAAGTTCCAATAAGAATAGGTGTATTTAAAGAGCAGAAAATAGCGGAGATAGTCAAAAACCTCAAACTTGGAATACCAATCGTGAGACCAGCTATTATATCAGGGGAAATAAAGCGTATCCTTTCAACTCTGAGATCTCCCATGGAGTTGTGCTCCACCCCCATAGGTGAGTATAAGATCTACTTGGTCACAGTACACGAGGACGATTTAGCTGCCGGGGTAAAAGTAGAAGAGCTAAATTTAGAAGAAGACGATGCTTACATACTCTTCATACATAATGGGAGAGAACTTATACCTCCAAGTAGAAACATAGAGATACAGCCAGGATACTCTTTATTCATCCTAGCGAGAGATGAGAAGTTTCTAGCAAAGATAAAGGGGCACGACATTCTAAGACTCAGCTAAGCTAATACACGCCCTCTGATGTCATAAAACGTGATCTCATCTATGTACACATTTACCCAGGCTCCATAGTCTAGTTGACAAGGGTTCTTGATGACTACTGGTATGTAGTTCTCGAGTCTTGCAATCCAAGTGTTAGTTTTCTCCGTGACAAAAGCTCTTACAGAGTTATTTAAATACTTACTCCTAACTTTCAAGCCGACCTCCATAACAACATCTAAAGCTCTCTTTAACCTAGCCTTTTTGGTTCTTGTATCGATTTGTTTCATAGAGGCTGACATTGTCAGCGGCCTTATACTATATCCAGCAAGGTGCACTCTTTCAAATTCCAGCTCTTTTATAATTTCAAGGGTTTGTTCAAAGTCCTCTTCATCTTCCCCTGGATGTCCTATAATTATGTCTGTCGCGATACTCACATCTGGTATTTTCCTCTTAATCTCTCTCACTAGAGCTCTATACTCGTCAACCGTGTAGTTCCTCTTCATCAACTTCAAGACCTTATCACTCCCAGATTGTAAAGGTATGTGGAGAAACTTGTAAACTCTATTAGACGATCTCATAAGCTCTAAGAGCTCATCTACGAACACCCGCAAGTGCTCTGGGTTTATCATGCCTATTCTCAACATGTAGTTTCCTTGAACTTCACGTAATATCCTCTCGATAAGCTCTGGTAGCGATCTCTTGCCGTATAAGTCTATACCGTAAACCCCTAGATCCATACCTGTCAACTCGATCTCGACCGCGCCACCACATACAGCTTCTCTGACGCTCTTTACGATAGCTTCAATACTGTGACTCACTAACTGCCTCCTTGCATGCTTGGTTATACAGAAACTACAGTTACTTAAACAGCCCTCCTGTATTGGAATGGGGACTACTTTAACCCCTTTAACAACTCCTATGAGGTCTCTAGTTCTGTGACCCTCTAAGAGAATTACTCTCGAAGGCTTCTCTACAACCATGTGTATTTTGTCTGCGTTTTGTGGTGATACTAGAGACGCTTCTGGCGCGATCATCGATATTGTGTAGGGGTGTGTTTTAGCCATACATCCAGCAACTACTAGTTTTTTATTGTTTGATAAACAATATTCTCTTAGTTGTTTGATCCTGCCGATCATTTTGTACTCTGTGTCGAGTCTAACAATGCAAGTGTTAATTACAATCACTTCTGCATCATCTAGACTGCTAACTACTTGATGCCCTCTCTCTATTAACTTGCTAATCATGATCGCTTCGTCGCTTCTATTTAGCGCACACCCATAGGTTTCAATGTAAACCTTCACCATATCGACACACTAGCATCTAGTAGCGTCTCACTAGGGATATCTATAATAATCTATTATATCTTATTGATGTAGGAGTAGTTGAGTATGGGTGATGACTACTTGAAGAGCGTTCGTGAATATACATATGAAGAGCTTCTAGATAGAGCATTTGCAAAACTAGCAGGTAGGAGAGGTAGTGAAGAGATCTTTGAAGTTCCAAAAGCTAGCGTATTAGTTATTGGTGGAAAAACTATTATCCAGAACTTTAGAGATATAGCGCATGTTTTAAACCGCGATGAAGAGCTTCTCAAAAGATACTTTATGAAGGAGTTAAACGTCCCCGGGTCGATCAACGAAGCTGGTCAACTCGAGCTTAGAGGGAAATACAGCGCCATGGCGATTAATCAGCTACTTGATAGATTTGTCCAAAAGTATGTTAAGTGCTCTACTTGTGGTTCGTTTCACACAAAGCTAATTAAGAAAGGAAAGATCTTTACCCTTAAGTGCGAAGCTTGTGGAGCAGAGACAACATTCCAGGCTTTTTAGTGGTGTATATGGAGCATTCTAGTAGAGTATATGTGAAGATCCACGATTTAGGGGGCGAAGTGGTTGTGGCAGCTTGTGATGAAGACCTTTTAGGGGCGACTTTAAGCGATCCTAAACGCAAGATCAAGTTTTACGTGGATCCAAGCTATTTTAAGGGAGAACTTAAAACTCTCGAAGAGCTCGCTGAGATCTTAAGATCTGCAAGTAGTGGAAATCTTGTGGGTAAAAACACCGTTAGCTTAGCTATAAATCTAGGTCTCGTACACGAAGAGGCAGTTCTAGTAGTAGATAACATTCCAATAGCCTTCTTTATGAGGTTGTAATCTTGTGGTATTGCATAAAGTGTGGGAAGTCTTTACCCAAGGAAGAGTTAATTAGAGGCTATTGTCCAGAGTGCTTTCTCAAGACTGTAAATGTATTTAGAGAAGAGCCTTCATTCAAGTTAGTAATATGTCCTTCATGCAACTCGTGGTTGTATAGAGGTGATTGGCATCCACCTGCAAGTACCGCAGAGATGATCGAACTAACTCTAGTTCGAGAGTTAGGGAGATACCTCGTAGATGGCGTTGAAAGTCGATCATTAAGCGTTGTAGAATGGTCTCATGAAGGGTCTCTCATCGAGTCTACAGTTGAACTAGAATTAGGAGTAGACGAAAAGGCTCTGCGCGTAGCTCGGCGATTCACCATCAAAGTCTTTTATAGAAAGTGCCCGAGGTGTATCGCCAGGTCGGCGGGGAAATACACGCACCTAGTGCAAATTAGGTTTACAACTAAGCAGGTTTCAAAGAACCTCGTAAGCGAGATCATCTCAAAGGTTACAGCAAACGTGAGTAGCGAATCTATAGTTGAAATTAAAGAGCTCGAGGAAGGGGTCGACATAGAGTTAGACAACGCAACTGATGCTAGAAAGATACTTGAACTATTGACTAGGTACTACTCGGCAAAAATCTCCTCTTCGTTTAAACCCACTCGCTACGACGCCTCGTCTGGTAAGTGGCTAGGTGTTGTAACATATGTTGCAAGAATACCGATCTTTAGAGAGGGCGATATCGTTATCTACCAGGGTAAAGTCGGCATTGTTAAAAACGTTAGTTCTAACAAGATCCTTCTCGAGGTTCCAGATCTAGGTAAAACTCTAGAGGTAGATACGCGTCTATACTGGAAGGGGGCGGTGAAACACCCCGTTAGAGTTGAAAAAGAGCAATACATTGTGAAAGCAACGTATGATGGTAAAGCTTTAATTGAGAACACCTCCACAGGGGAGCAACGTCTCGTAAAGCTCACTAAGTACAGAGGTCTTAAGCCCGGTGAAAAGTTATTATTAATTAGGGCTGATAGTATAGAGACCGTTGTGCGAGTTCAATTGGGTGATTAATTGGGTAAGAAGAAAGAACGCGTTGAAGAAAAACCCGTTGAAATCCCACTTCCCAACCCACAGGAAGCCACTATTATATGTGGTGTAATAAGGCATTTAGGCGGAGACTTTGTACTAGTTAGGTGTCTTGACGGGTACGATAGAAAAGCTAGAATTCCAGGGAAGCTCAGAAAGAAAGTGTGGATTATGGAGGGGGACCTCGTACTTGTTGGTCTATGGAGCTATGGATCCGATAAAGGGGATATAATCCATAAATACAGTAAAAGCGAGATCGAGGTTCTCCTAGAGAGAGGGGTTGTACCAAAGGAGTTTATAGATGCTATCAGTGGCGCTATATGAAGCTAGACGAGATCGATAGACTAGTGAAACGATCAACTAAAGATTGGGAAGAGAGAATCAAAGATAAAGACCTGTTCGAAGTAGTAGACGAAGTGTTCGATATATCCACAGTTATGACCATAATTGAGCTCTATAGAAGAGGGGTCATTAGGAAGATTAGCGGTGTAATAAGCGCTGGCAAAGAATCTAAAGTTTACCTTGGATACAACAAAGACGGGGTCCCCCTCGCAGTAAAGATCTATTTGACCTCCTCTGCTGAGTTCCGAAAGGGGAGGTATAAGTACATAGTTGGCGATCCTAGATTCGAGGGCGTCAAGATCAAGGATACTCGAACGCTCGTCTATCTATGGGCTAGAAAAGAGTTCAGAAATCTCAGTAGGATGTATGAAGCAGGCGTAAAGGTTCCTAAACCTATTGCTTGCCTGAACAACGTGTTAGTAATGGAGTTTCTCGGAGAAGACCGCTCTAGGTACCCATTACTAGTTGAAGTCTATAGAGAGCTAACTAGAGAAGAACTAGAGGCGATATATAAGCTCGCCATTGAAGAGCTAGAGAAGATCGTCTGCAAGGCTAAGCTCATTCACGGCGACTACTCAGAGTTCAATATTATGGTTAAACCCGAGCTAGACATAGCTATTATAGATGTGGGTCAGGCAGTTGAGATCGCGCATCCTAACGCCATAGAGTTTCTACGTAGAGATATAGAGAACATAAACAGGTTTTTTAGGAAAGAAGCAAAAATCGAAGTTGCGAGTGATGAAGAGGTACTTAAGAGGGTCTTACCTTGTCTGGAGAAGAGAAAGGAAAGTTCATAATGGGTGTTACGAGGCTCTACGAGAAGATACCTCTCGACAGGATCGGCGTGCTGATAGGGCGTGAAGGCTCCACTAAAAAGGAGATCGAGGAGAAGACGAAGACCATACTAACTATCGACACGCAAACAGGGGCTGTTATAATAGAGCCAGCTTCACCAAACACATCTGCGCTCGATCTGATCAAGGCTCAGAACATCGTACGGGCCATTGGATACGGGTTTAGCCCTGAAAGAGCATTTAGACTACTCGAAGAAGACCAGATCCTAGAAGTGATAGATGTGAGACAATATGTCGGTGATAAACCAAACCACATTAAAAGGGTCCTTGGGAGGATCATAGGCGAAGAGGGGAAAGCACGTAGAGTATTAGAGGAGTTAACCGGGACATACATCTCAGTGTACGAACACTACGTAGCCATAATAGGCGACTACGAAACTGCTAACATAGCGAAGAGAGCCATTGAAATGCTCATTGAGGGGAGAATGCACTCTACAGTCTATAGGTACGTAGACCGCGAAATGTTCACACTAAGAAGGCGCAGAATGACAGAGCTATGGAGAAGAGAAGAGAAGTTTTAAGAACTTGTGGGGTGCTGTCAGTCGATTGGTCAATCTACATACTAGTAGATGTAGAGAAGCACTTTGAACCGTAACACTCGTTAAAGTTAAACAATAAATAATTGTAAAAACGCAAGAGGCTAGATCGCCCCCTCCTGATGCGGGCCTTATCAGCACTAGTCAGACGTCACTAACCCGGGTTCTCTCGTCATCGGTCTCGACGTATTATTACCTACTTGCACACTTATATATGGCAAGCAATAGTTACTCAAAAACCCTCTGAATCAATTCTACCTCTACTTGACTAACACCTGGCACTTGACTTATAATTTGTTCTAGCGGCTCGGTGCCACCTTCGATCTCTTCGGGCATCGTTATGAGGAGTCTTAAAGCTTTTAAGCCGAAGGCTATGGGCTCTTCGTCCCATGCTTTTAAGCTATAATCTTGTGGAAGTCTTCGCTCGATCTCTCTTCTCAGCTCTTCTAGGTCGATGTTTACATCTTCGGGGTAAACCTTCAATACTACTGCTACTCTAGCCATAAGTCGATCACCTCACGGACCTCGAAATCCACAATTTGGACAAACATACTCTACGCCAAGTGTACGACATCTCTTGCAACGTCTTATAACAGCTTTGCCACAGTTAGGACATGGAAACTCAACTCCATATTCTCCAGGGGTAAAGGGGCGTTTACAACTGGTGCAAATCGCCATAGTCACAGTCTCGTGAATCTTTATCTCTTCTAGCCTAGTCTCAGCACTCATAAGTAATCACCATCGCAACTCTGAGAGGTCTATCATACCCTTAAAACCTTATAAATAATTGATTAATGGTGGTATCTCTGAAGCAAGTGATTGTAGTTAGAACAGATTTAAACATGAGTAGAGGGAAGTTGGCTGTTCAAGTAGCTCACGCAGCTGTATCAGCTGCTATTAATGCTGAAAGAGAAAGGCCTACGTGGTTTCAAGAGTGGATAATGTCTGGACAGAAGAAAATAGTCCTCAAAGTCTCTAGTGAGAAGGAGCTACTAGAGCTATACGAAAAGGCAAAAGCTCGCGGACTCCCCACAGCCCTCATCATAGATGCTGGTTTGACCGAGTTGCCACCTGGAACACTAACGGCTGTTGGGATAGGCCCCGCTCCAGACGAAGAGGTAGACAAGATCACCGGGCATTTAAAGACGCTATAGGGTATGGGCGGCGAACAGATGAGAACATATCCACACCCCCTTGACTATGTAGCGGGGCTTAAGTATGCCGCAGTAGATAGATCATTGGGAATCGAATACACTCCCTCTCCTGAGACATTTGTGGTTGAGGAACTCGTAGATCTCGAAAGTCTCGGTTTTAATAGGGAGAAGGGGGACTACCTCGTTCTTAGAGTAGTGAAGTCTCGAGTTGAGACTCTTAAAGCCGTAGAAGACGTAGCGAGGCGCCTCAACGTACCACCAAGCAACGTTCACATACTCGGCTTGAAAGACAAGAATGCAACAACTATATCACATTTCTTTGTCAAGGCTAGCCTCGTTAACCCTCACCTCTTCCCTCTCGAAGCTAAAGGGCTCTACGTCGAGGCATTGGGGTTTGTAAAGAAAAAGCCCACAATGAGCGCTCTCCATGGAAATAGATTCAAAGTGATCTTAGATGTAGATAGAGATGGTCTTTTTGAATCATTGAAGGAGCTTGTGCGAGAGATCTACTTGAGGGGTTTGCCATCATATTATGGGTATCAACGTTTTGGAGTTCGAAGATACAACACCCACTTACTCGGTAAGCTCTTCTTAATTGGTCGTGAAGACTTATTCGCTCACCTCCTACTAGGAGAGTTATTTCCACGCGAAAACGTAGAGGTTAGTGTAAGAAGGTTGAGTAGGTATTTTAGAGGCCTGGCTTACGAGCAATATTACATCAAGTTTAGAGTTGACTATGCTAGCAACATGCTCGCTAAAAAAACTAGAGGTATACTAGTTGACGCCTATGCTAGCTACTTATATAACCTACTTCTAAATAGAGTCGTAGAGTCTAGAGGGTACGAATCACTTGATGCAGAGTTCCCAATGCCAGGCTGTTTAAACGCCGTGGACATGTACAGTGAGATCTTTAAGAGTGAAGGGGTCCCTCTATCAATAGCCCATAGACTTCCTTGCTTTGAAAGACACGGGCTTTTCAGGCCAAAGAATAATAGGGTTTACTATGAGAGGGGGCGTCTAATCTACGAGTTTGAACTAGAGCCGGGGTTATACGCTACAGTTGTTCTTAGAGAACTCTTTAAGGAGAAACTCATGTTTAAAGATTAGGGCTACTCTACTCGAACGCTATCTTCACTTTAACGCCTAAAAGCTGTCCAATGATTGACTCGTACTGCTCTCTATTCTTTAAGAACTTTCTGTCTCTCCTTGAAACTCTTACAGTAATTATCTCCTCGCCTGTTGGAAGCCATACTTTGTTTACACCTAGTAGTGAAGCTGGGGCTATTATCTGCTCTATTATTTTCTTCTGGTCGTTCACATACTCAACAATTTTAACTCTCTTGTTGAAAGCGCTTTCTAGTTCTTTTTCGAGCTGCATGAGCTCATTTTGTTCATACCTATCTTTTATGAGTAGTATTAGGTCTTCGGCCGTCTCAACAGATCTAACATACTCTCCTTTCTTCAGCCACTTCAACTTCTCTTCTAAGTTAACGAGCTCTCTTAGAACTTTTAGATCAGTCTCTGTGACGACCCCTGTTTCGATCTTTCTTTGGCACGAGGGGCAGAATACTCCACTTTTGACACATATCTTATCTAACGGTATCTTCAACCTCGCTAGCACCGCCTAATTACTCGTCTTCAACATTATGCGAATAAGGTTTTTAATACCTTACTAGACAAAGTAATACTGGATGACTTGCAGTGGGCCCGTAGCTCAGCCAGGTAGAGCGGCGGGCTCCAGACTGGTCTACGGGTCATCAGACCGAGATGGGATGAAGTGAGTCTGGAGGGAGTGACCCGTAGGTCGGGGGTTCAAATCCCCCCGGGCCCACTGCGAGCCTGTATCTTCTCTGTCTACACTTTTTAAACCCTATACACTATGTTGTATGTTGAACGGGCCCGTCGTCTAGCCTGGTAGGACGCCGCCCTGACGAGGCGGAGGTCCGGGGTTCAAATCCCCGCGGGCCCACACTATTCTATGTTGGGTAATGTGTGGTGATCATTGGTTGCAAAAAACCATTAGATTGGTGCTTAAGGTTGATGTACTGGAAGACGCTGAAGTGGAGAAAGTGGTAGAGCTAGACCCAGAGATCATGGAGAGTTTTAACATTTTACCAGGAGATCTCATCTTAGTAGAGGGTGAAAAAGAGACTGCCGCCCTTGTTCGTAGAGGGGGTGAACAGTACAGAGGTCATGGTGTTATAAGGCTTAGTAAGCTAGTCATGAAGAATGCTAGAGTAGAGCTAGGCGACCTTGTCTACGTAGAGAAGATTGAGCGAAAGTTAGCTAAAGTAGTGAAACTAGCACCTTTGAACTTTCACGCCCCAGTAGACGCTTCAATAGTATCTAGAATTAAACACAGCATTCTCTCTCAGCCCGTTCATGAGGGTGATGAAATCTACGTAGTTGTAGAGGGCGTTAAGATACCATTTAAAGTCATAACTGTTAAGCCCCGTGGACCCGCAGTAGTGGTTGAAGATACCGAGGTTATAGTCTTCGATGAACCCGTTGGAGAGGTGCCTCGTGTCACCTTTGAGGATATTGGAGGCTTAGACAACGTTATTCAAAAACTCCGCGACATGGTTGAGCTTCCATTTAAATACAAAAAGATCTTTTCAAAATTGGGCATAGAACCGCCTAAAGGAGTTTTACTCTACGGTCCACCTGGCTGTGGTAAAACTCTTCTTGCAAAAGCTCTCGCGAACGAGCTTAACGCGTACTTCTTAGTCATAAATGGCCCCGAAATAATGAGTAAGTTCTATGGTGAATCCGAGCAGAGGCTTAGAGAGATATTTAAACTAGCTAAGAAAAAGGCCAAGAAATACCCTGCTATAATATTCATTGACGAGATCGACGCGATAGCTCCAAAAAGAGATGAGGTTACAGGCGAAGTTGAAAAACGCGTTGTCGCCCAATTACTCGCTCTAATGGACGGTCTTGAGAGTAGAGGAGATGTAATAGTGATCGCCGCGACCAATAGGCCGAACGCTATAGACCCCGCGTTGAGAAGACCTGGAAGATTTGACGTCGAGATTGAGATCCCAATGCCAGATAAGAAGGCTCGCTACGAGATCTTAAGAGTACACACGAGAAGGCTTCAAGAGGCTGGATTGTTATCTCCAAGCATCGACCTCGAGAAGATCGCTGAAATGACACATGGATTTACTGGTGCAGATCTCGCCGCTCTTGTAAAAGAGGCTTTCATGAGAGCGCTTAAGAGGGCTATTACCAAGTGTTCTGGGTGCACACCCGAGGAACTTATGTCCCAACTAATTGTAACAAACGAAGACTTCCTCGCAGCTTTTAGAAGTATTATTCCAAGTGGACTTAGAGAGATATTCATTGAAACCCCAGATGTTTCGTGGAGCGATATTGGAGGACTTGACGAGGTTAAGCAAGTTTTAGTCGAGAACGTGATATTGCCTCTCAAAAACCCAGATCTATACGAGAAGTATGGGATCAAACCCCCCAGAGGGCTACTACTATACGGGCCACCCGGGTGTGGAAAGACTCTTCTAGCGAAAGCCGTGGCTAAAGAGAGCGGCTTTAACTTCATTGCTGTAAGAGGGCCTGAGATTTTAAGCAAGTGGGTTGGCGAATCTGAGAGAGCTATTAGAGAGATCTTTAAGAAGGCTAGAATGCACGCCCCATCTATAGTGTTCCTCGATGAAGTAGACTCTATAGCGCCCATTAGGGGGTTGTTGAGCGATTCAGGGGTTACTGAGAGAGTTGTTACGCAGTTAATAACGGAGCTTGATGGTATAAAGGACTTGAACAACGTCATAGTCATAGCGGCGACTAATAGACCCGACTTAATAGATCCAGCCCTTCTACGTCCTGGTAGACTTGATAAACTTGTATACGTCCCACCACCAGATTTAAAAGCTAGGTTAGAGATACTAAAGGTTCACACAAGGTACCTTCCATTATCAGACGATGTAGACCTCTACGAATTAGCTAAATTAACTGAAAACTACAGTGGAGCAGATCTCGAGGCGCTGGTTAGAGAAGCTTTTATAATCGCACTTCGAGAAAACCCACTGAGAACGCGACTCGAGAAGAGACACTTCATGAAGGCGCTTGAAGTAGTCAAACCAAGCTTAAGCGAGGACATGATCAGATTCTACATTGAGTGGACTGAGAGAATAAGGCGTACACTACCACGATATACAAAACCATCTGTTTACGCTTAAGGTGATACTCGTGTCTAAAGGGCAGGAAATATGGAGGAAAATACCCCTTCATAGGGCGGTATTAGAGGTTATAATGTCTAGACCAGAGGGCATAATGGAGTCTAAATTAGTCGAGATCTTAAAGAAAGAATACGATATCGAAGTGTCTACGTCAGAGCTATATAATGTCTTAATGAAGTGCGAACTAGGAGGCCTGATACAAGTCTATCATGTTGGAAAAGAATTCTTGATTAAACCTGTCATCGAGACTATCAAAACAGAGACTTAGATGCATCAATCTACTGGATACTCAATAAATAGGGTTATTTTAAAATTAGTTAGGGGGTATCTTTGGGCGTTGATTTAAAAGACCTTATCCCTAGCGATGTTATAGTTCAAATTCAAGACCTAAGGGTTCTACGAGAAAAAGTCATCGCGATTGACGCTTACAACGCTCTCTATCAATTTCTAGCCGCTATAAGGCAACCAGATGGAACCCCCTTAATGGATAGTCAGGGCAGAATTACGAGTCACTTGAGCGGCCTTTTCTATAGAACTATAAATTTAGTAGAAAATGGGATCAAGCCCGTCTATGTCTTCGACGGTAAGCCCCCAGAACTTAAAGCGAGAGAGATCGAAAAGAGAAAGGCTATCAAGGAGGAGGCTAGTAAGAAGTATGAAGAGGCTATAAAAGCGGGAGACTTAGAGGCTGCTAGACGCTATGCTGCCATGGCTTCAAAACTAACAGACTCTATGGTGGAAGACGCCAAGAGGCTACTTAGCGCTATGGGGATCCCATGGGTTCAAGCGCCCGCCGAAGGTGAGGCGCAGGCTGCATACATGGCTAGGGTTGGTGATGCATACGCCACCGCGTCACAAGACTATGATAGTTTACTCTTTGGCTCTCCTAGACTAATTAGGAACTTAACTATTAGCGGTAAGAGAAAATTGCCGAAGAAGGAGGAGTATGTAGAGATCTTTCCAGAGATCATTGAGTTGGACAAGCTATTAATGAAGCTTGGGTTAACACGTGAAGCGCTCATAGATATAGGGATCCTCGTTGGAACAGACTATAATCCAGACGGCTTCGAGGGCATAGGGCCTAAGAGAGCATATCAATTGATAAAAGCCTATGGTAGTATCGAGAGAATACCAAAAGCTCTACTTAAATCACCTGTAGAGGTTGACATAGCGTTTATCAAACAATACTTCTTAAACCCACCTGTCACGAAAAACTATAAACTAGACTGGAATGAGCCGGATGCCAAGCAAGTTATAGAGATCTTAGTTAAGGAACACGATTTCAGCGAGGATAGAGTTAGAAACGCGCTTGAAAGGCTCATCAAGGCTTATAGAGAACACATTAAAGGCTCCCAATTAGGTTTAGCAAAGTGGTTTACTAAGAGATGAGAATCCCCCTTTCATCGATACTTGATCTTCCAGCCATACTCTCCGATTAGAGGCACAAAAACACACTCTATACCATACCTTTTGTAGATTCTCCCATCCCGTTTTTCAACGATCACTAGTCTCTGCACGTGAAGATCTCCAACCGGTATGACCATTCTGCCTCCCTCTTTAAGTTGATCAAGTAGGGGTTTGGGTATGTCTGGAGCAGCTGCAGTAACGATTATCTTATCGTATGGAGCTTTATCAGGATAGCCGAGAGTTCCATCCCCATGAATTACCGTCACGTAGTCGCTGTATTTGGCTCTATGTAGATTTCGTTTTGCAAACTCTACTAGCTCGGGTATCCTCTCAATCGTATATACATGTCCTACTCTCCTTGGGTCTTGCTTAGCCACAATTTCTGCTAAGACAGCCGCTTGATAACCCGAGCCTGTGCCGATTTCAAGTACTATGTCTCCAGGTTCAGGTTCTAACTCCTCTGTCATAATTGCGACCATGTGTATCGCGCTAATAGTTTGCCCATAGCCAATTGGGAGTGGGGAGTCGACATATGCATACTCTCTAAGGTGATCTGGAACAAAGAGCTCACGAGGCACGGTTAAGAGGGCCTTTATAACTCTTGGGTTCTTCAAATACCCCATAAGAATCAGCGACTCTACTACTCTCCTCCTTTGCTCCTCAAAACTAGTCACAGGCGTCGCCAATTATAATGAATTTTGTTTTGCCAATTATACCTTTCTAAGCTAGGTTTAAACATTTCTGTAAGTAAGGTGAGTTGAGGGCTGTTTGAACTCTTTCGGGGATTGTGATAGGGTTTATAATCCTTAAGTATTTATGTGTTCACAGGTGGCATGCCCGGGCATGGAAGCGTTGCCCCAAGCCCCGAGCAGGTTAAACCTAGAGGGGGGCCTCGCGTCGCTGGGCTCGACAGCTACCTACGACCCCGCGCTGATCGCTCGTGAAGTGTGGGCAAGATGGAATCCCTAGATAAGACCCCGAAATGAAGAAATAAACATCCAGGGATAAACGATACTATGAAGTGTACAGAGGTGGTTTATGCTCGCGGACATAGAAATATAAGGGCGACTCATAGAACGACACTTGAAATAACAACAGATAGCGACCTCACTCCAAGAGGAGACTGTATAGTGGGTGTATCGGCGAATAAATCTGCCGCTACCTTGAGCGCCGGGTTTAAAGAATGTCTACAACAAGATAATGCTCTACTCATTATGGTGTTAAAAGCTGGAGGTCTTCAAGACTTTGTAGTGGCTACTACTTCATCAAAGCTCTTGTTAACAGACCCTAGGAAGATAATTATAAGGAAGAGTAGTTACATAGAGCCGGCCACTATAGGGATATATGCTAACAAATCTGCCGGGGATATTAGGAGGGACCTCGTCGAGGTCTTAAAAGACCCGCAGACGACGCTCACCGTGTACTTAAGGGTTGTGAGTTTTGATGAGATCGCACCTATAGATCCCAGCTCGCGGGGCGTATTCGATAACAAGCTTTAATCCCTTAAGCTCCCATCCGCGAAAAACCTCTGCTAGCTCATCTCTTAATGCCTCCTCGTCTCTCGAAAGCTTATATAGATGAAGAACTCCACCGGGCCTTAAAAGAGCGTCGTAGACATCAACGAACTCTATGCCTCGAAGAGGGAGATCTGCTATTACCCTATCAGCTGAGCTCTCTCTCAAAATACTTGGCACCTCGCGAGCGTCCATGTTTAGAGGGGTTATAAAGCCCTTTAGTCTCTTCCTATTAAGCTCTATGTTCTCGAGTAGCAATCTGTAGGCTATCGGATTTAAGTCGTTAGCTATAGTGAGAGCAAGTCTCTGAGACGCTATGTGAATGCTGAAACCCCCGATCCCAGCGAAGAGGTCGACCACCACTTCACCGTCTCTTACCAAGCTGGCTACTCTATGATGCTCCTCGGCGAGACGTGGATTGTAATACACCTCTCCCAGCTTTATCTTGAATACGAGGCCATGCTCCTTAGTAACTATCTCCCTCTTCTCCTCGCCCCAAAGTAGTCTCAACAACGGCTTTCTATACTCGTCTACCGTGAACTCTTTAACCCATATAGCCTTGAGTCTTGGGTACACGCTTTTAAATGATTCGATCAGCTCACCTACATCCCAGCCCTTGAGCGCGTTTTCTCTTATAATAACGACGTCCCCCACAATGTCATGTGAAGGGAGTTTAACTGAAACACGCCTTTTAGGTGGAGGCGTGCAATTAAATAAGCTAAATGAAATCCCATCAATGGTCAGTTGCCATACACCAGTATCTTTGATTGGGATAACTACGTGTTCATTCCTCCTCGTAATCAAGTATTCACCATCTATAAGACCCCTACTTCTTAAGGCTTTTATGATGTGCTCTGCGAATTTCTTATTAACCTCAATACATAGTGGCACTAAACTACACCTTGGATTCTTTAACGAAATACTCTACAGGGTCTTCTATAAGTACAGAGAGCTATTAGCGACGTATGCAATGTTACTAATTATTACTCTCCACATGTAATGGAGTATTAGGGGCCTTCAATGAACCTATTTAGCAAAGCGCTAGTGGTCTACAAGCCTGTGAACAAGTGTATCAAGCTTTCGCAACAAGCGACCACTATACTTCGAGGTCGCGAAGTCGACGTTGATATCGTTACCATCGATGATATGCTTTACCGCGCTACGCAACGAAGTGGGGCAAAATACGACTTAGTCGTACCCATCGGGGGGGATGGCACTTTCATGAGGGTCGCCAAGCTATATGGAGTTGGCTCTTTGATATTGCCAATACCATGTGGTAAGAGAAACGCCTTCTACGAGCATATATCTCAACCACTAGACGAGCTTATCACGCGCGTATTTAATGGCGAATACTACCTCGAAGCTCTTCCACTATTCGAAGTATGCTATAGAGAAACGTGCCTAAAGTTCATTAACGACGTTGTGTTAGTCAGCACAGACCTGGGCAAGGTCTCTAAATATAGAGTTCAAGTAGAGAGCGAAACATCCACAATCAATATAGAATTCGAAGGAGACGGCGTGATAGTCGCTTCGTCTTACGGCTCCGGCGGCCATAGTATGTCTGCTAAAGGTCCACTAGTGCTCCCCGAGCACCACTCTCTAGTTGTTACGCCATTAAACCCCCTACAGCTCGGTATACCGAGCCTGGTAGTATCATCACTAAGCATGATTAGAGCTTGGAGCAAAAACCCCGCTGTTCTCTACTCTGATGGAGATCGCCTGTTGCTCCTAGATGAAGGATCCCAGGTCGAGGTTAGACATAGTTATAAGTATGTAAAAGTTGTGAGATTCCTAGATAAGAGGGATGTATGGAGATCTGCCATTGAGCCGAGACTTTGCACATCGTAGTCAAAAGAAGTTGATAGTCATCTTGGACACGGGGGCTCTCATCGCGAAGTACTATAGGTTGCTTCCTCGACCTCTCGTTGAAGTCTACACTAGCGTAGGTGCAGCTATGGAGGTCATTGATAGGGAGAGTCGTGAGGCTCTCGAGGAGGCGATCAATCTAGGGCTCATCACACTTGCAACACCAAGTACTTCTTCAATAAAGAGCGTCGAGGAAGCTTCGAGACAAATTGGATGTCTTCACAAACTTTCACGCGTAGATATCGAGATCGCCGCGCTCGCGCTTCAATTATCGAGATCGGGGGCGAAGGTCGTAGTGATCACAGACGACTACGAGCTACAGAACCTCTTACTCTACATGGGCATAGACTTTAAACCCCTTAGAACAGCGGGTATAAGGGAACTTCGAGTCTTTGAAGCGTTTTGCCCAGTTTGTGGTTATACACCCGCAAAACCCAGCGAAGAAATATGCCCATTCTGTGGTAGTAAAATTGTTAGAAAAGTCGTAGAGAAGGCTTGATTCTAGAGAAGATCGCTATATAGCGTAAAGACCATAAGCACCGATAACACGTAGAGTAAGATCTGCAAATTTATAGCTAATAGCTAAATACTCTCCTCTTCAGAGGCGTGAAAAAGTTAAAATGAAGCTACACGTACTATAGACGTCATCGATCGAGGCTTAGTGAAGATTTCTATTTGGTAAGGACGGCTATGAAGTATCCTGGCATATCGTAGTATAGTGGAGAGTACCTATAGGCTACAACTCCCTTGTACTTGACAACTTCACTGTATGGCGGGGGCTCGTCAAGCTCGACAGGGGTGTATCCTAGCTCCTCGATAGCGTATCGGATGACCTCTTCATTCTCTTCTAGTGTGAGAGTGCAAGTTGAGTAGACGAGTCTTCCACGAGGCTTGAGGATCGCGTAGGCTGATTTCAAGAATTGTTTTTGATAAGAACTTAGTGCTTTGATATCCTTCATAGTCTTCGTGTAATTTATTACCGGTCTTACACCAAGGTTGCTACACGGCGGATCTATGAGCACCCTATCAACCTTCCTCTCCAAGTTTAAGTCTAAATGGACATACCTCGAGTCGCCAGGGTATAAGATGACTCCAATGTAAAGCCCAAGCTTCACTAGCGTCCTTCTAAGCACCTCGACCTTTTTCTCGCTTCTATCTATTGAGACCAGCCTCGCAGCCCCTCGAGTTAATTGAACTATGTGGCTACTTTTACCCCCTGGCGAAGCGTTCATATCAACTATTAGTTCGCCAGGTTTAGGCGCTAGTACGTGTGTAGTTACAATGCTTGGAAGGCTTTGCGGGTATATCATCCCCAACTTGTAGGCTCTAGTTTCTGAGATTTTTGGAGCTACATATGGAGATGAGATGTTTACTCCAACTAATCCACGCCTTAATCTTCTCAACGTTGAGGAATCTACCTTGGTTTCTATACACGCTATAGGCCTACCCCACCTAGTCACGGCTAGTAAGCGCTCTCCAGCATTAAAAGCGGGGGCTTTAACCACGCCAGGCCTATAGAGATTTGCACCTAACATCAAGGAGGCCGCTGTTTTCTCATCAACAACTACGTATTTTCCACTATCACACTTTATTTCGAAGGGTCCCTGAACCTCAGTGTATATTGCATCGTTGACGAGAGGATCTGGCTCGGCGTGAACACCGTCAGCTTCGAGGATCTTTAGAGCCTCCTCTCTGCTAATCCTGCTTGTAACTACTCTAATGTACATCCTTCTAGGAGGGGTTTTGAGCCTCTCTACAAGCTTGATTGTAAGACTTCCATAAACTCTGTACAACTCCTTTACTACTGACTCGTGAAGATCCAAGATGCCCTCCTCATAGAAGTTGTAAAAATGCTTCATATCCATACAGCGCATTGGTATCGAGATTACGATTGATACATCGACTTATACGTTTAACTTATAAAGAGATCTCGAGACCACAACTATATTAGGACATATCACTATGTTAACATGTTGAGGTGATGAACGTGAGTTCAACAAAAATTTCTGAAAAAGAACTCGCTGAGGCGTTAATGGAGAAACATGAGAAAAAAGTTGATGAAAAACAGAAGTGGGTTAACAGGATACTAAAAAGTGCTAAGCAATACCATAAATTGTGCCCATATTTCGATAAGAGGACGAAAATGTGTTTCATAAGCATGGGGGCTAAGTGTGATAGAGAGGGCAAGTTTGATACCTGCCCAGTGTTTAGAGCGTTCCTCGAGAGGAAGTATGACGAGTACAAGGCGAAGAACAAGCCCCTACCACTAGATTTCACAGATGTCGTATTATCACCAGTATAGAGGGTATTCACGTGGAGGCGACTAAGCAGTACATTATAAATGTACCAACAAGCGTTGAAGTGGAATACGATAGACAAAAAGACACGCTCTACATATATTTCAATAGAGACGAGATTCCCGACGAAGAGTGGCTTAGCGAAGATGGAGACGTAGTACTGGGCTTTAAAGAGAGCAAGCTGGTCGTTATTCAAATAATGAGGTTTAGTGAAAAAATAGAAGGCTATATCCTCTAACACCTATATTAAGCAACAAATAATTTCTTCCTCCTCTATCTATGGTATTGCGATTATTAGGTAGCTCAGGTGCTCTGTGTTGCAAATACCATACCCCCTTAAGATCAGAGCTGTATGGTATGACGAAACTAAAAACGAGGTCTGTTGGATTAATACTACCAAGCTTCCTCACGTCGAAGAGACTATTTGCTCAAATAACCCCGCGAGGATCGCAAAAGCTATAATTGATATGGAGATTAGAGGGGCTCCAGCGATAGGGGTTGCGGCAGCCCTAGCTGTGGGTTCTTATGCTATTCACATCTCCAATCTACCTATAGAGGAGTTCACTCGAAGGGTGTACTGGGCGATCGAGCATCTCTCAAAAACTAGACCTACAGCCTACAATTTGTTCTACGCTCTTGAGAGAATGAGGCGCAAATTAGAGGAGCACGCGAATAGATCTAGCGACCCAGGCAAGATAGCATCCGAGCTCTTGAACGAGGCTTTGAACATATACTGGGAGGACGTGCGGGCCAATATCAAGATCGGGGAGTACGGGGCCGAGCTCGTCCCAGATAATGCTACGATATTAACTCATTGCAACGCTGGAGCCCTTGCAACATCCGCGTTTGGAACAGCTCTCGCCATAGTTAGAGTCGCCTGGTATAGAGGTAAGAAGATTAGAGTTATAGCGACTGAGACCAGACCTGTCCTCCAGGGCGCGAGACTCACTGTTTATGAGCTGGCTAAAGAGGGTATCCCAGTCACACTTATTACAGACAACGCCGCAGGCATGCTCATGCGTAAGGGTATGGTAGATCTAGTGGTGGTTGGCGCAGACAGAATAACTAGAGACGGGTATGTCGTGAACAAGATCGGCACATACATGCACGCACTTGCGGCGAAGAGAAACAATATTCCATTCTACGTCGCCGCCCCTACGAGTACGATCGACCTCTCAAGGACGATAGACCACGTGGTGATCGAAGAGCGAGACCCCAAAGAAGTAAAGTACATATATGGACAGCTAATAACTCTCGAAGAGGTAAACGCGTTAAACTACGCGTTTGACATAACAGACCCTGACTTAGTATCAGCAATAATCACGGAGCGCGGAATCGTGTATCCACCGATCAAGGAGAATCTATTGAAACTCTTCAAGCTTTAGAGTACATCTCTTGAACTACAATCCTAGTCTAAAGTGCCACTTTATACGTGAAAATTGACCTAGGAGATCGCGATCGCGCCTTTTTTAGTGGCGATCTCTTTAAACCTCTGTGCATTATCAAACATTCGTACATTATTAAACATCACGTATCCAATATCGTAGTCTTCCTCTATGAGCATCTCATGAAGCCTCTCCAGATCTTCATCTGTATAGTTGTAGCTGTAATTGACTTCGCCAGGACCGATACCGTGCAGTCTTGTGTATAGTAGCCTATGAGTGCCTTTAAACGGGTTTCTAACTCTAAACAAGTCTACAACTTGTACCACATCGTTTTTCTCGAGAACTCTAACTAGGCGTGGATTGGTGAGTAGGGGGCCTCTGATCTCCCAACCTAGTATTTCGTCTTTAATAATGCTTCGAGACGCCTCGAAGAACGCGTCTACGTTTTTAATAGTCTCTTCTGTGTTAGGCATGCTGGATGGTGTTTGTAGAATTATCAACTTAGCTTTTAGAGCTCTTGCAACCTCTACAGTTTTTTCAAGCGCTGTTAGATTCTCCCTAGTTGGCTTTAAATATCCATAGTTCTCCACATTACCCGTTACCTTTTTCTTCATCTTTTTCCACGTCGGAGACGTGTGAGGGTGCGTAATTACCTGCCACGCTTTAATAGTGAATTCGAAGTCTTCTGGAGCCTCGCGACGCAGAGACTCTGCCCAGTCTACACTTGGTAGGTCATAGAATGTGTTTTGAAGTTCTACAACTTTGAATACGCTATAATACCTCCTCCTCGCTGTTGGGAAGCCGCAACAACCAACAATTACTCTCTTCAAAGTAGCCCCTAGGCGAATTCGCCTACATTAGTTTATAAACTTCAACGCTTTTGACAGGCTCTAGTTTTCTCATTTCACTCTCAATAGACGCTATGTCAGTGTAGTCGCTTCTACTTATATCCACCACCATTTCGCACTCACCAAGCTCTTCTCTCTTTAACACTACACACCTAGTGGAAACTATGTCGACATTTCTAGATGCTAAAAACCTTGTAATATCAGCTAAAACCCCGGTTCTATCTTCAACTATCAGCCTAATCTTAACTAGTTGAGCCGTGATGGGTAGAGGGACGAGCTTAATTTCACGAGAGTTCTTATCTGCTATTATCAAGAGATACATTCCTTCACGTATATCAAAGAGCTCCCTTATAGCTGATGGAATCGTTATGCGCCCTTTAGAGTCAACCTTAACTGTCTCTTCAACAGACATTGAGAGCACCTATGGTAGCGAGCTCGTATTGTATAGATCCATAAACCCCTATTAATCCAGCCCCTCAGCAGACGCTTTTTGTCTACTACTCCTCCCTTAAATTTGGAGATTTAATAGCTTTTTCCACTATTTCTCCTTGATGGGATTAGGTCTGTTTAACCACCTTCATTGCTATTTTTACTACATCTTAACGAGCGCGTTGTCAACTATATTCCCCCCACTAGCTACTCTACGATTTTAGCGCAACTAGCAGGTTTTCCTAAAGCTGAGCTTGGCTATTACAGCTGCTAGAGCATATAAAATCCCCTGAGAGATTGCGCGGAGAAGCATTTTAAAGTGCACTCTTCAATTTTATTTGAGACACCTCTACAGGTTAATCCCTCATAAACATAGGAAATAGCGCTATTAACCTCCATGACATGCTCATTTTCAGCTAATAACATATCACTTACACCTCTCCCCTAGGAGCTGGTATACTCATAGATGTGCTTTATGGGCGTTTATTATACCTCAATTACTATTTCAAGCAGTCTGGTGAAGAGGTTGAGTGCTTCGAGCTTAGCTAGGTATCAACTGCTACCACACTGTGCTACACATGCTAAGGATTTAGTTATTATAGTAGGTAGCATGTAATGGTGCAGCAACCGTGGGGCAGGTTGGTAATGAAGTAACAAGGAGATTAACCAAGAGGTTCCCCAACATCGTTAGAATGTGCTGTCTTTCCGCTGTTGCGGCTGGGGGTAAAGTACACTTAGATATCTTCAAGAATGCTAGAGCAGTAATAGCGATTAATGGACTGTTTATAGCGATGTAGATGTAGTTATGA
>Ga0080004_1145868_pt1 | contig 22378 bp, 21 predicted proteins | sample WasSprMetagenome_FD_69207 | JGI IMG/M metagenome (GOLD analysis project Ga0080004, IMG submission 69207) | Sulfidic aquatic microbial communities from Washburn Spring, Yellowstone National Park, USA - WS (SPADES assembly) (version 2) | ecosystem: Environmental > Aquatic > Thermal springs > Hot...
TCGTGAGGGGGCTGAGGGCCCCCCCGCTGCCCCTCGCCCCCCGCCGCCGCGCGTAATCTACGGTGAGGCCCTCGAAGGCGTCCACCTCCACGTTGCGGTAAGGTGTCACGACCTGTTTCAGCATGTACACCCGCTCGGCCGCGGTGAAGAGGGGCCGCTTAACCATGTTCTGGGCCACCGCAACGATGACGTGCTCGAACAGGTTGGCGGCGCGTTCTATGATGTCCAGATGGCCGTAGGTGACGGGATCAAAACTCCCCGGGTAGATTGCCGTGGTCATCGCCTACCTCCTTTTCGGCATAAAAGGCCAGTACACTGTCTCCGTAGCGCCGGTGGCGCACGAGACGCAAGATGCCCTCGGTCTCGGGTAGGGGGTTGCGCTTGCAGGTCTCCAGGATTAGGAGACCTGCGGGGGCCAGGAGGCCGTGCTGAACTACCAGGTCCAGCAGCGGGCCGGGGAAACCGTTCCCGTAGGGCGGGTCCAGGAAAACCAGCTCGAAGCGGCGGCCCTGACGGCCGAGCAGGCGCAGGGCCGCTCCGGCGTCCAGGGCCAGCACCTCGGCCCGGGTTTCCAGATGCGTGCGGGCCAGGTTTTCCTTCAGTACCCGCACGGCGCGGGGGTCGCGCTCGACGAAGACGGCCAGCGCCGCTCCCCGGCTGAGGGCCTCGATGCCCACGGCTCCGGAGCCGGCGAAGAGGTCCAGAAACCGGCTGCCCCGGACCCGGCCGCCCAGGATGTTGAAAAGGGCCTCCCGCGTACGCGCCGCCGTGGGCCTGGTGGCCCGGCCGCGGGGTACCTTCAGGGGATGTCCTCTGGCCGAACCCGCGATTACGCGCAAAAGCTTTCCCTCCGCCAGGATTATACCATAGTATTGCGGAAAAGAAACAGTATTTTGGTATAATATCACGCCGGCCGGATAACCTAAGGTTTGGGGGGCAAGAGGATCGTGAGTGTGGACCTGGCGCTGGAAGCCCACGAACTGGCCCGCGGGCGCACGGGGCGCGAGATTCCCGGCGTGGCGGTGCACCGGGAGACTCATCCCCACGCCACCGTTACCACCGTGCGGGTGCTCGACGAACGGGCGGAGACCATCATGGGCAAGCCGCGCGGCACCTATGTGACCATAGAGGCGCCCGCGATGCGCGAGAACAACCGGCAGGCCCACAGGGAGATCGTGAGGACCGTCGGCGCGCAACTGGCCTCCCTGCTCCGCATAGGCGAGGACGCCCAGGTGCTGCTGGTGGGACTGGGCAACTGGCACGCCACGCCCGACAGCCTGGGTCCTAAAGTAGTGGATTATTCCCTCGTCACCCGCCACCTCTACCGTTACGCGCCGCAGGAACTGAAAGGGGGTATGCGGCCGGTCTGCGCCATCGCCCCCGGCGTGCTGGGAACCACCGGCATCGAAACGTCGGAAATCATCCGCGGACTGGTGGAAAAAATTCAACCTGACCTCATCATCGCCATCGACGCCCTGGCGGCCCAGAACGTGAACCGCATCGCAACCACGATCCAGATGGCCGACACCGGTATTCAGCCGGGTTCCGGAGTGGGCACCATGCCCCGCGCCGGCATTACCCGCGAGACCATGGGCACCGAGGTCATAGCCGTAGGGGTGCCCACCGTGGTGCGCGCAGATACCATAGCGCGCGAGGCCCTCCAGCACTACCTGATGCGCCAGGCCACGATAGCCAACAGGCCCTACCAGCCCCCCAACCGGGAATTCGTGGACGAGGTCGTCGAGGGCGTGCTGGCACCCTTCGGGGGCCATCTGATGGTGACGCCGAAGGAGATCGACGAACTCATTGAGAATACGGCCCGCATCCTGGCGGGCGGCATTGCCGCGGCCCTGCACCGTTCCCTGACGGCCGAGGAATACTGCCTGTACCTGCAGTAAAAACTAAGAGCAAGCGGATCTGGTTATCCGCTTGCTCCTTCAGGCTAGCGTAGCGTCGGGGTCACGGTGGCGGTGAGACCCTGGCTATTGACCATGTTCTGCTCGTAGGCCAGGATCATGCGCCTTACCATGTGCCCCCCGATCGCACCGTTCTGCCGGGACGGGACGTCTCCCAGGTAGCTGCCGGGCGGGAGCGTGATCCCGACTTCCCGCGCGATTTCCCACTTCATCTGGTCCAGGGCCGCCCGGGCCTCGGGAACCAGAACGCGGTTGGTGCGCTGGCCTTGCGCCATCGTTTTTCACCTCCTTGCGTTTCTTATTATGGCCCGGCGGCCCACGCTTATGCCCGGAACTTTTTGAGCCAATTAACAAGACAGGTTTTTACTGCTGCCGGTAATAGAAAAATTTTCTATTCCATACCCTTAAGTAAGGCGCAGGCGGCCTCGGCCAGGGCCGCGCGGTCGTAGCCCCCTTCCAGGACCGCGAAAAGCCTGCCGGAGGCCCTGGCCGCGGCGAATTCCGCCATCATGCGGCCGATAAGCACGTAGTCCTCGCTGTAGAGGGTGCCGCCCCAGTCCGCCACGTGGCGGTCGAAGCCTGCGGAAAGGGCCACGAGGTCGTAAGATCCCTGGGTGCCGAGGAACTCCTCGAGTTCGCTCAGGAACTCCCGCCGGCTCTGGGCGGACACGTGGTAGTAGGCGACTTCCGGCACGCGGGCAAAAATGGCGGCCGTGCCGTCCCCGAAATGCAGGTCGATGTCCAGGATGAGGGCCGTCCTGATGTCCCCGCGGTACCTCAGCTTTTCCACGGCCACGGCCACGTTGTTGAACCAGCAGAATCCCCAGCTGGAATTGGGACTGGCGTGGTGTCCGGGCGGCCGGATGAGGCCGAAGGCTTTTTCGCCCGCCAGCGCGAGTTCGGCGGCCGCGATGGCGCCCCCCGCGGCCAGCAGGGCCATCTCGTAGGTCAACCCGCGCCGCTTCACGGCCTCGATGTGGGCCGTGGTGTGCACGCGGGCCACGTCCCCTTGCGCGGCCGGCGCCGGCTCCACGAAGGAAAAGTGTCGCCGCAGTTCTTCCACCGCCAGGTCCAGGCGTCCGGGGGCCGCCGCGGCGTCCCGGGCGTAAACCTCGCGAAAGCGCTCGTGAAAGACGACCTTCACCGTCCCCTCCCCCTTCCCCTTCCCGGTTTGTACCTGCCTCCCGCAGCCGCGTTTCCACGTGATGCATCCCGCTGCCACGTGGGGATCTTCGGGTCACGCGGGTGGACCCGCGCCCCGTCCGGCGGGCGCCGTGAGCCGGCGCCGGGGTATCTGTGGGGTGGGGCCAGAGGCTCCCGTACCGTGCCCGCCGGTCAGCTGACGCCGAGGTAACCGCTGCCCCGCCCGAAGCGCCGCCGCGCCTCCTCCTTCAGGCCCCGGTGTTCCGGCCTCGCCATTCCCGGGTCCTGCCGCAACAGCTCCGCCGCCTCTTGCCTGGCAAGCTGTAGAATCTCGTAATCCTGAATCGGATCCGCGACCTTGAAGTCGGGCAGGCCCCACTGCCGGGTGCCGAAGAATTCGCCGGGCCCCCGCAGGCGCAAATCCTCCTCGGCCAGGGCGAAACCATCGGAGGTGCGGGCCACGGCCGCCAGCCTGGCCCGGGCCTCTTCACCCCTGGCGCCGGCCACCAGGATGCAGAAGGCCCGGTGGCCTCCGCGGCCCACCCGGCCCCGCAACTGGTGGAGCTGGGCCAGACCGAAGCGTTCGGCGTCGTGGATGACCATGATCGTGGCGTTGGGCACGTCCACGCCTACTTCTATGACCGTGGTGGCCACCAGGACCTGGATTTCGCCCCGGCGAAAGGCGGCCATGACCTCTTCCCGCTCCTGGGGCCGCATGCGTCCGTGGATGAGACCGACGCGGAAGTCGGGAAAGACCTCCTCGGCCAGGTGCGCCGCCAGTTCCACGGCAGCCTGGCTCTGCAGCTGCTCGGACTCCTCCACCAGGGGGCAGACCACGTAGGCCTGGCGGCCCGCCGCGACCTGCTCCCGCACCAGGGCGTAAACGCGGTCCAGGGCCTGCGGCGAGACCACGTGGGTCTGTACGGGCTGGCGCCCCGGGGGCAGTTCCCTGATGGTCGAGATCTCCAGATCGCCGTACAGGGTGAGCGCCAGGGTGCGGGGTATGGGGGTCGCCGTCATGACCAGGGTGTCGGGGTGGTAACCCTTGGCCTGCAGCGAGGCCCGCTGCCGCACGCCGAAGCGGTGCTGCTCGTCCACCACCACCAGGGCCAGCCTTCCGAAGGTTACCCCCTCCTGAATCAGGGCGTGGGTGCCCACCACCACCGGAATGCTGCCGTCCGCCAGCCCGGAAAGCACCAGCTCCCTTTCGTCGCCCCGCACGCTGCCGGTCAGCAGGGCCACCTCCACTCCTGCGGCGCCCAGCAGGTCCCGCAGTACGCCGTAGTGCTGTTCGGCCAGGATTTCCGTCGGCGCCATGAGGGCACCCTGCAGCCCGCTTGCGGCCGCTCTGGCCAGGGCCAGGGCCGCGATGACCGTCTTGCCGGAGCCCACGTCTCCCTGCAGCAGCCGCTGCATGGGCACCGGACGGTCCATGTCGGCGCTTATTTCCGCCCACACCCGCTCCTGGTCGCGGGTGAGGCTAAAGGGCAGCCCGGCCAGCAGGCGCCCCACCAGTTCGCAATTGCGCTGGTAGGCGAAGGGTTTCTTCCGGCGCTCCACCGCCAGGCGCCGGCGCAGGACCAGCAACTGAAACAGGAAAAATTCCTCAAAGACGAAGCGCCGCCGGGCGCGTGCCGCCTCCTCGGGCGAGGCGGGAAAGTGGACCTGCCTGATGGCCTCGGGCCGCGTGGGGAGTTGCAGGCGGTCGAGCACGGCGGAGGGCAGGAATTCGGTGCACTCGTCGGCCCAGCGGTCCAGGGCCTCCCGCACGAGCTGGCGCACCAGCTTGGGATGCAGCTTTTCGGTCAGGGGATACACGGGCACCAGGCGCCCGAAGTGCAGGTCCTCGCCCTCGGGCTCGCAGTCCGTGACGTGGATTTCCGTGCGGCCGAAAAAGCGGTGCACCTTGCCGGTAACCAGGAGCCTGCTGCCGGGCGGGAAGGCCTTCAGGACGTGATTCTGATTGAACCATACGGCGTAGAAGAGGCCGCTGGCGTCCTCCATGGCCATTTTGACCACGGTCAGGCCGGGGCGAGGCTTGATTTCTTCACCGGCCACCACCCGCCCCCGCAGGACCGCTACGCTCCCCGGCACCGCGGCCGCCGCTGACACCACCTGCCGCCGGTCCTCGTAGCGGCGGGGAAAGTGGTAGAGGAGGTCGTATACGGTGTTGATGCCCAGCCGCGCCAGCAGGTGGGCCCGGCGCGGCCCCACGCCCTTCAGGTACTGGATCGGGAAGTCCAGTGGCACACTTAGGAGCCTCCTTAGTACCGGACCCGGGCCCCCGACGTACGGTGGGGATGCCGAACCGCCCCGGTATTCCCGAAGGCGGGCGTACCTTCGGCGGTGGATATTCCATATAATGGTCAAAAGGGAGGAACGCACGTGTTCAGGCGATTTGAAAACAACTGGTTTTACGTACCGGACCCGCCGGGTCGCTCCAGCCTGGAGGCCCACGGCAGGGAACTCAATTACGTCCTTCCCTTTTGGTTCGGGGTACGCGAAGACGGCACGCTCCAGGACATGTCAGATGCGGAAGGGACGGCCCTCATCCGCGCCTACAACCTTTCGGTACTGGCCATCGTGCACAACTATTCGAGCCCCGAGTTCGGCCCCTTGATCCATCGCCTCCTGACCGCCGAGCGGCTGCGGCAGACCCTGGTGGTCAGTATCGTGGAAATGTTGCAGGCCAGGGGCTTTGCAGGAGTCAATATCGATTTTGAGTTCGTCCCGCCCGAAGATCGGCCTTATCTCACGCTCTTCATGGCCGAACTTTACGCGGCACTCCATCCCCTAAGGTTACTGACAACCATTTCGGTGCCGGCCGAACTGGAAGACAACCCCCGCCATCCTTTCTCCGGGGCCTTCAGTTACCCGGACCTGGCCCGTGTGAGCGATCAAATGTACGTTCTGGCCTACGATGAGCATTTCACGCAACCGGGGCCCATCGCCTCCATCGGGTTCGTACGCCGGGTACTGGACTACACCCTGTCTGTCGTCCCTCGCCACAAAATACGCCTGGGGATACCGGTTTACGGGTACGACTGGATCCCGGGAGCATTGCCCACCACGCTCAGCCATGCCCAGGCCTTAGCCCGCGCGGAGCGCGTCGGAGCGGTAATCCGGTACGACGAGGCGGCCCAGGAAGCGACGTACGAGTATATGGAGAACGCCGTGGCCCACGTAGTCTGGTTCGAGGACGTGCGCAGCTTCGACGCCAAACTGGCCCTGGTCCGCCGCCTACGCCTGCCCGGCATCGGCGTCTGGCGCCTGGGACTCGAAGACCCGCGGGTGTGGACCCGCCTCCCCAGGGCGCGCACCGGCCGCGGGGGACGGCGCCCCGTAATTTTTCAGCGGGCGGCCTCCGCCGGATTGCGGGGTAGGGTATTCCGTATTTTCCCCGCGGGCCGTACCCGGCACCCCCGTTGACCCTTGCCCGTCCGCGTCCGGGGGCGCCAGCGCACCCCTCGACACCCTTGCGCCGTCCGGCCTTTTCTGCTAGAATCGAAGGGTGGTCAAAAAGGGTGGCGGACAGGGAACCGCCGGTGTCGGCCACCCCGATGGGAGCGTGAGAGCCATGGCACGGCGTTGCGCCATTTGCGGCAAGGGCGTGGGGGTAGGCATGAAGGTCAGCCACTCCAACCGCCGCACCAAACGCATCTGGGCCCCCAACCTTCAGCGCGTCAAGGTGAAGGTGGAGGGTCGCAGCATGAGGTTGCGCGTGTGCGCCCGCTGCCTGCGCAGCGGCAGGGTGCAGCGCGCGGTGTAGCGGCCGGAGGGCCTCCTGCCCCGCGCGGCACCTTCGCCCCCCGACAACGACCGCCGGGGACGGCCTAGGGTAGCCGCACCCGCAGCTCCCGGTAGACCCGCCCGTCACGCACGTCGATAATGCGCACGCCTTCCGGGTCCACGAGGGCCACGGTGGGCGTGCCGTCTCCCTTGGGCAGGGCCGGGCTGCCCGGGTTGAGCAGCACGGCATCGCCCTGCTGCTCCAGAAAGGGTTCGTGGGTGTGGCCGAAAACGAAGACCCGCACCCGGTAGCGGCGGGCGAGTTCCCACTTCTGCTCGGTGGTGGTCGTGTCCCCGTGGTTGACCAGCAACCGCAACCCTTCCACGCTCAGGTACACGTAGGGGCTCTGGATGGGCAGTTCCAGCAGCAGCTGGTCCACGTCGGCGTCGCAGTTGCCCCGGGCCACGAACACGGGTACGGGGCAGGCGTTGATGCGCGCCGCCAGTTTCTCAGGGTCGTACCCCGCCGGAAGGGGGTTACGGGGCCCGTGGTAGAGCAGGTCCCCGGCGTGGCAGATGGCATCCACGCCGGCGAAGGGCCCGGCCAGCAATTCGTCCCATACGCGTGCGTCACCGTGGGTGTCGCTGATAATGCCCAGACGCAAAACTGCGGCCCCCTTCACATCATGCGCTCAAGGCGCGGATTGGGAATGCACCCCGGGATGCGGCCCCGTTTCGCCACCGGACGTCCGGCGACTTCCTTGAGGTCCATGGTCATGTCGATGGGCGGAGCCGCCGATATGTAGCTTCCCACGCCGAAGGCGTCGGCTCCCGCCGCGCTTAGGCTCCGGATGCGCTCCGGCGTGATGCCGCCCGAAACGAGAATGCGGACGTGCCGAAAGCCCGCCTGATCCAGGCGCGCCCGCACCTCCTCCACCAGTTCCGGGGTCACGCCCCCTCGTTCGGAAGGAGTGTCGAGGCGCACACCGTGGAGGTCCTCCTGCAGGGCCTCGGCCACGCGCAACGCCTCTTCGGCCTCGTCTTTGAAGGTGTCCACCAGCACGATGACGGGCGCGGCCTGGCCCATCAGATCGCGGTAGGTCAGGGCCACCCGCAACGTGTCCCCGGCCACCAGGATGGCCGCATGGGGCATGGTGCCGGTGGGGTCCCGCCCGGCCAGCTTGGCCCCCAGAATGCAACTGGCGCCGTCCGCGCCCCCCACCAGGGCCGCCCGCTCCATGACGGGGGCCACCGCGGGGTGGACGTGCCGGGCGCCGAAGCAGATCACGCGCTTGTCCCCGGCCGCCTCCTTGCACGCGCGGGCCGCCGTGGCCCAGCCGCTGGAACTGGCCAGGATCCCCAGCAGCGCGGTCTCATATACGCCGAACTCGCTGTATGGCCCGCGGATGCGCATCACCACTTCCTTGGCCCGGAAAGGCTCGCCCTCTGGTAGGGCCCACACCTCCACCGGCAAGCCGGCCAGCAGGTTGAGGGCCTCCACGGTGCCGGCGAATACGCCGTCCCGGCCGCCGAAAATTTCGGCCACCACCGGGGTGTCCGCCAGGCCCAGGTGGCGCAGGATTTCCTGGGTGCGCACAAAATATATGTCCGTGGTCCACCCGTAGCGGATTTCGTGGTGCTCCGCCGAGAAGAGGCGGCCCGGCTCCAGGCGCAGCGCGGCCACCTCCGCGAGCTGCCGGATTGTCTCCCGGCCCACGCTCCCTTCCCCCTTACTTTTCCGGTAACCGCCTCATGAGATTGGCCATCTCGATGGCGCTCACCGCCGCATGCCAGCCCTTGTTGCCGGCCTTGGTGCCCGCGCGTTCGATGGCCTGCTCCAGGGTGTCGGCCGTGATGACCCCGAAGATGACGGGCACGCCGGTCTCCAGGCCCACCCGGGCCACGCCCTTGGCCACCTCCGCGGCCACGTATTCGAAGTGGGGGGTGCTGCCCCGGATTACGGCCCCCAGGCAGACCACGGCGTCGTACCGGCCGCGGAGGGCCAGCCGACGCGCCACCAGGGGAATTTCGAAGGCGCCCGGTACCCAGGCCACGTCCACGTCTTCTTGCGCCACCCCGTGACGCATCAGGGCGTCCATGGCCCCGGCCAGCAGGCGGTTGGTGATGAATTCGTTGAAGCGGCCCACCACCAGGCCGAAGCGCAGTCCCTGGCCTACGAGATGGCCTTCGAAAACTTCGCCCATGTTCCTCACTCCACCACGCTCAGAAGATGGCCGAGCTTTCTCTTTTTGGTGGCCAGGTAAAAGCTGTTGTATTTGCCCGGCCGGCACTCGATGGGCACCCGGCGCACGACCTCCAGCCCGTAGCCCTGGAGGCCGCGGATCTTGCGCGGGTTGTTGGTCATCAGGGACATCTTGCGGATGCCCAGGTCCACCAGAATCTGGGCCCCCAGTCCGTAATCCCGCAGGTCCGGCGGGAACCCCAGGGCCTCGTTGGCCTCCACGGTGTCCTTGCCCTGGTCCTGGAGTTCGTAGGCCCGGATCTTGTTGAGCAGGCCGATGCCGCGGCCCTCCTGCCGCATGTAGACCAGCACTCCCACCCCGGCCTCTTCGATCATCTCCAGGGCCCGCCGCACCTGCTCGCCGCAGTCGCAGCGCAGGGATCCGAACACGTCGCCGGTGAGGCACTCCGAGTGCACCCGCACCAGGGGTGCCTCCACGCTGCTCAGGTCACCCTTTACCAGCGCCAGGTGGCCCCGGTGGTCCAGGATGCTCTCGTAGGCGATGACCGTGAACTCACCGTAGCGCGAGGGCAGCTTCGCCTCCCCCACCCGGCGGATGAGCTTCTCGGTGCGCCGGCGGTACTGGATGAGGTCCGCGATGGTGACGATCTTCAAACCGTGCCTGGCCACGAACTCCATGAGTTCCGGCACCCGGGCCATGGTGCCGTCTTCCTTCATGATCTCGCAGATGACGCCCGCGGGATACAGGCCGGCCAGCCGCGCCAGGTCCACGGCCGCTTCGGTGTGCCCGGCCCGGCGCAAAACGCCGCCTTCCTTGTACCGCAGGGGAAAGACGTGGCCCGGCCGCCGCAGGTCCTCGGGCCGGGTACGCGGATCGAGGATGGCCTTGATGGTGGCGGCCCGCTCGTGGGCCGAAATGCCCGTGGTGGTCCACCGCGCGTCCACCGAAACCGTGAAGGCCGTGCCGTGGGGGTCCGTGTTGTGGGTCACCATGAGGGGCAGGTCCAGTTCGTCCAGACGCTGTCCGACAATGGCCAGGCACACCAGGCCCCGGCCGTACATGGTCATGAAATTCACGGCCTCGGGCGTGACCTTTTCGGCCGCCATTACCAGGTCGCCCTCGTTTTCCCGGTCCTCGTCGTCGACCACCACCACCATCTTGCCGGCCCGGAGATCCTCGATGGCCTCTTCGATGGTGTTGAACCTGAAGTTGTCCACCGGTGCTCCTCCCCCGACGCCAGGTCGCGTGCCGCCCGCCCTACAGGAAGCCGTGCTCGGCCAGAAAGTGCTCGTCCAGTTTTCCGGTGTGGGTGTGCGGGGCCAGCAGTTTCGCGACGTACTTGCCTATCAGGTCTGCCTCCAGGTTGACCTTCGCCCCCGGTCGTTTAAAGCCCAGGGTGGTGTGCCGGGCCGTGTGGGGCACGATGGCCACCCGGAAGCTACCGGTATCATAGTCTACCACGGTTAAGCTGACACCGTCAACCGCAACGGCGCCCTTGGGCACCAGGTAACGCAGCACCTCAGGCGGGGCTTCAATGGTGATCAGTTCCGAAATGTCCTGCCGCCGGCGGTCCAGGAGCACCCCCACCCCGTCCACGTGCCCGGTCACCAGGTGGCCCCCCAGGCGGTCCCCCAGGCGCAGGGCCCGCTCCAGGTTGACCCGGTCCCCGGGCCTGAGCTCGCCGAGGTTGGTCCTGGCCAGGGTTTCGGCCATTACGTCGGCCGTGAAGGCGCCCCGTTCCAGATCGGTCACGGTCAGGCACGCGCCGTTGACCGCGATGCTGTCGCCGACCTTCGTACCCTCCAGTGTCTTTTGCGCCGCCACGGTGAGACGCGCCGAGGCGGGGCCCCGCACCAGGGCCCGGACCGTACCGAGTTCCTCCACGATGCCCGTGAACAACCGCAGTCCCCCCCGTTACGCCTGGCACCGAGATGTGGGGCCCCCTGCCCGGAGGCGACTCCGGAATCCCCGTGCGGCCCTGCGCGGCACCGGAGGGGCACCCTTAGACCGGCAGCCGGCCCCGCACGTACCCCTCGATGCATATGTCGGGGCCGTACCTGGTCACCGCGACGTCCTCCAGTACCAGGGCCGCGGCGGGATCCGCCACGCCCGGCCCCCCCACCGGCCCGGGGGCCTCGCGCCCCCCGAAGATCTTGGGCGCCACGAACCACACCACTTTGTCCACCACTCCCGCGGCCAGGGCCGCGGCGTGCACCGTGGCCCCGCCCTCCACCAGCACGCTCGTGATTTCGCGCCGCCCCAGTTCCTCCAGCAGTGCCGGCAGGCTCACCCGCCCTCCCTCGGCGGGAAGTACCACCACCTGTGCCCCGGCTTCCTCCAGGCGCCTGATCCGCCCGGCGGGGGCCTCCTCCGTGACGGCCACGATGGTGGGGGCCGGGGACCCCCCGGTGAGCACCCGGGCCGTCTCCGGGAGGCGGGCGCGGCTGTCCAGCACCACCCGTACCGGGTCCCGGCCCCCTTCGGGCAGCCTCACGGTCAGGGCAGGGTCGTCGACCAGCACGGTACCTATGCCCACCAGCACCGCGTCGCAGGTGTCGCGCAGGACGTGGACGTACGCCCGGGCTTCAGGGCTGGTGATCCACCGGGAGGCCCCCGTCGTGGTGGCTATCTTCCCGTCCAGGGTCATGGCCACCTTCAGGACCACGAAGGGAAGGCGTGTCGTGATGTACTTGCAGAAAGCCTCGTTCAGCCGCGCGGCCTCCCGTTCCAGCACCCCCACCCTGACCTCCACGCCAGCCTGCCGCAGCCGCTCCAGGCCGCGGCCGGCCACCAGGGGATTGGGGTCCCTCATGGCCGCGACGACCCGGGCCACGCCCGCCTCCAGGATGGCCTCGGTGCAGGGCCCGGTCCGACCCCGGTGGCAGCAGGGCTCGAGGGAAACGTAAAGGGTGGCACCGCGGGCCGCCTCCCCGGCCTCGCGCAGCGCCACCACTTCGGCGTGCGGGCCCCCCGCCCTTTCGTGAAACCCCCGGCCCACGATGCGGCCGTCCCTGACCACCACCGCCCCCACCATGGGGTTGGGGCTGGTACGTCCCCGGCCACGCCGGGCCAGCTCCAGGGCCAGGTGCATGTAATCTTCGTCCCGCAAGGCCACTACCCCCACAAAGCTCGGACCACCGGCGGCAGGAAGGCGCGACGAGGCGCACGGGTCGTTTGCCCCTCCTTTACCGTAGGGGAGCGAACAGCTCCGGCGCCTCCACCTCAAACCCTTCTAATAACCGGGACTTGACGGTGCCGGTCTCCTCGACCCTCTCCTCCCGGACGAACGCGCCCTCCACCCCCCGGTAAAGCTCGATGCTCTTCTCCTCGGGATCGACGATCCAGTATTCCTTAACGCCGTGCTCGGCATACTTGCGGGCCTTCTTTTTCAGGTCGTAGTAGGCCGTGGAAGGGGAAAGGATTTCGACGACCAGATCCGGGGCCCCGTTGATCCGCGCCTGCTCGATGATGTGCAATCGGTCCCCGGCGATATAAATAATGTCGGGCTGATAGGTTTCCGTCTCTTCCAGATAGACGTCTATGGGGGCCTCAAGAACCACCCCCAGGTTTCTCTCCTCCACGAAACGGAAGAGGCGGGTTTGCAAACGGATGGAAATCATCTGGTGATAAGGCGTAGGAGCCGGTGTCACGATCAGCTTACCCGCTATCAGCTGGTAGGGGGCGCCCTCCGGTAGCAAGGCGTAGTCGGCGTAGGTATAGGTGTCGCGGACCGGAATGGATACGTTCATAAAGGAATCTCCTTCCAGGATAACCCTTGTACGGCTGGTGACGAATACCCGTGTGGCCCCCGCAAGCGTACCCGCGCCTAGATTATAGCACGTGGCTAAACATCAAACAACTGCAGCTGCTCGTGACCCGAGCCACCTTCTTCGGTCGTACCCTTCTTCCTGCCCTCGCGGCCGGACCACGGCCTCCGCTGCAGGCAGTCCGGGGGAAGGGCGCTCAAGAAAACCGAAGGCCCGGTTTTGACCCTGGTACCGCGGTGAAGGCGCGTGCGGGCCGACGTCAGCACCAGCAGGTCGCGGGCCCGGGTGAGGCCCACGTAAAACAGGCGGCGCTCCTCGTCCGGGTCTGCGGCGTCCCGCAAGGGTAGCAGGCCCTCCTCCACGCCCGTGATGAAAACCACGGGAAATTCCAGCCCCTTGGCGGCGTGGAGGGTCATGAGGCTCACGGCTTCGGGCGCGGGACCTCCGGCACCCGGCCGCTCCCAGTCGCCCTCCTGTGCCAGCACCAGCCCGCGCAGGAAGGAAGCAAGGTCACCGAAGCGCGCCGCCAGCCGCAGCAGACGACGCATGGATTCCGCCGCCCCGCCCTCCCCCTGTTCGACCAGGCGGGCCAGAAGCTTTTCGGGCGGTTCGGCCGCGGCAAGGCGGCGATAAGCCTCCACTTCCTCTACAAAGGCAACCAGTTTCTCCCGATCCGGTGGGTCCAGCGCGTCAGACGAGGAAGCCAGGGCCAGGGCGGCCCGCCGGACACCGCCGTGCCGTTGCGCTTCCCGGCGCAGCAGGGCGAGGCCGCGGGGCCCGAGGCGGAAGCGGTCGCCGCCGAGGCAGAGCAGGGCGTGCCAGTCGTCATCCGGGTCGGCCACGCAGCGCAGGAAGTTCAAGACCTCCCTTACGGGCCGCTCCTCCAGAAAGCTCTCCCGGCCCACCACCCGGTAGGGGATACCCTCTTTCAGGAGGCACTCCTCAAGGAGCGCGGCCTGCCTCCCGGTGCGGAACAACACCGCGATGTCGGCGAAGCCCCACCTCCCTCCGCCCTCTCCGGCGGTCAGCATGGTGGTCCCGCCCACCAGCCCGGAGATCTCCCGCGCCACCGCGATGCCCTCGGCCGTTTCGCCCGGAACCTCCATGTGGAGGATCTGCGGCCCGCCTTCCCTGAGGGTCCGGAGGTCGCTCCCCTCCGAGGCCAGCACCCGCGCCGCGCGCAGGATGGTGGGCGTGGAGCGGTAGTTCACTCGCAAGCGGTAAACCGTGGCCTGCGGAAAGTCTTCCTTAAGCCGGCGGAAAAGCCGGTGGTCCGCCCCGCGGAAGCCGTAGATGGCCTGGTCCGGGTCCCCGATAACGAAGAGGTTGGCTGGCTCCCGGGCCCACAGGCGCACCAGGCGGTACTGCACCGGGTTCACGTCCTGAAACTCGTCCACCAGGAGGTGGGTGCACCGGCGGAGAAATTCCCGGACGGGACCCGAGGCGGGGTCCGCCTCCACCAGAGCCGCGGCCTCCAGGAGCAGGTCGTCGTAATCCAGGGCGCGGTAGAAGGCCAGTTTTTCCCGGTAGGCCAGGTAGAGGGGTCGGAGGTCCGCGGGCATGCCGGGATCATCGGGTCCCAGGCCGCGGCTCTTGCAGAGGGAAAGGACCTGCTGCCACCGGGCCGCCTCGCGCGGCGGCCTGCCGGCCTCCCGCAGAACCTCGGCCAGGACCTCCCGGGCGTCCACCTCGTCCAGCACGGTGAGGCGTTCGGGCGACCGCGCCCTGCGCAGCAACTCGAGGCAGAGGCCGTGGAAGGTGCCCACCGTGAGGTCCCCCGCGTCCGCCGCGCCCGCCAGGAGCTCCTCCACGCGCCGGCGGACCTCCTCCGCGGCCCTGTTGGTGAAGGTAACGGCGGTGATTTCCCGGAGCGGCACCCCCCGTTCGCCCACCAGGTGGGCGATGCGGTACACCAGGGTGCGGGTCTTGCCCGTGCCCGGTCCGGCGATGACGATCACCGGGCCCTGCGTGGCCCGCACCGCGGCCTGTTGTTCTTGGTTCAGGGGCTCGGGAAACAGAACCGGGGCCTCCGGCCGGGGCGGCATACCGACGGGCCTCACCCTGCCCGCCGCGGGCCCTACCTCCCCGGCGGATTCTTTTTCCTCCGGCACCGGGCCGGTTACGGCGAAGAGGCGGGTCTGCTCCCCGAAGAGGCTTCTCTCTTCCGGCCGGATGAGGACGATCTTCCCGTACTCGCCGTCGAAGCCCGGTAGCAGCTCTATTTCGCCCGCCCGCATGCGGCGCAGGGCCTCGGCCACTAAAGATCCGGCCAGGCGCGCGACCTCCTCCAGGGGGGCGCTGCGCAGCACGAAGAGTTCGGGGCCCAGGCGCTGGAGAAGGGAGAAATAGGTCTGGAGGACCTGGCGGGAGTTGGGTCCCACGCCCAGGGCGTCGGCGATGACCTCGGGCAGCGGCACCAGGCTCTCGAAGGGGCGGGCCCCGGGGGGCCGCGCGCCGGGCGCCCGGTCCGCCAGCTCCTCCACCCGGTGCAGCACACCCACGGTCACCCGGCGGCCGCAGACGGGGCAGAGGCCGCCGTTCCTCAGGGTTTCGGCCGGACGCCAGCGTACCCGGCAGGCGCGGTGGCCGTCGTAGTGGTACTTGCCCTCCTCCGGAAAGAATTCCAGGGTGCCCACCAGGCCGCCCGAGGCGCCCCGCAGGGCCAGGTAGAGGTCCGGGTAGGTAAGGGGGGTGTTCAGGAGATTGGCCTCCCGGGCCAGATTCCGGGGCGAGTGGGCGTCGGAATTGGAGACAAGCAGGAAGCGATCCAGGGCCGAAAGCCGCCAGTTCATGGGCGGGTCCGAGGACAGGCCCGTCTCCAGGGCCGTTACGTGGGCCGTGAGGTCTTCGAAGCATTCTTCGGCCGCGTCGAAGCCGGAATTGGCCCCGAACAGCGAGAAGTGCGGGGTCCAAACGTGGGCCGGTACGAGCAGGGCCTCGGGCGCGGTTTCCAGCACCAGGGCCAAGAGGTCACGGCTGTCGAGGCCCAGCACGGGGCGGCCGTCGGCTTCCATGTTGCCGTACCGGCCGAGGCTCCGGCCCAGGCGCTCGGCGGCCGCGAGGTCCGGCAAGAGCACGAGGTGGTGGACCTTGCGCACCCGTCCGCCTTTCTTGTAGATGGTGCTGACTTCGCCGGTGACCACGAAGCGCACCAGCGGCCGGCCGTCGGGCTCCACGGGGCCGGGCCAGTGGGCCACCGGAGGCCGGCGCAGGTCTGCGGGCTCTTCCTTGAGGCGGTATAGCCCCCCTTCCGCCTCGGCAAGCCCGTCCCGCAGTTCTGCCCGCCAGGCCGGGTGGGTGCAGTCGCCCGTGCCCACCAGGCTTACGCCCTTGTACACGGCCCAGCGGTAGTAATTTTCCGGCGTGGCGTCCCGGCTGGTGGCCCGGGAGTAGCGGGAATGGACGTGCAGGTCCGCGACGTACTCCATAATTCTCTCCTTACGCCTTTCCCTTTTTATTCTACCGCGCCGGCGGACTCCCCTGCATTTTCACCGCGCACCTATGGTATAATCTTGGTGGGCGCGGGCCAGGGCCGTGGCTCACCCTGCGTAAGAGCCGCCGCCAAGGGGGGAGCAACGTGAGCTTCGACGGGGAATTTCGCCTTCGGAAAGCTACCCGGTCCTCGACATCGGTGGGTGGGCCAAATTCCCCGTCGTTTGTACCTGCCTACCGCCGCCTGGGCCGGGAAGAGCTGGCGCGCCGTGCGCAACAAGCCCTGACGCGCCTGAAGGAATGCCGCGTGTGCCCCCACCGCTGCGGCGTGGACCGCACCGCCGGGGAGAAGGGATTCTGCAAGGCCGGGGCCCGGGCCCTGGTGAGCAGCTACGGCCCCCACTTCGGGGAGGAGGCGCCCCTGGTTGGCCTGCACGGCTCGGGCACCATCTTCTTCGGCCTCTGCAACATGCGCTGCATCTACTGCCAGAACTACCAGCTGAGCTGGGGCGGCGAGGGGGACCCCGTAACGGCCGAGGAACTGGCCCGCATGATGCTCTGGCTGCAGGGAATCGGCTGTCACAACATCAATTTCGTTTCCCCCACCCACTTCGTACCCCAGATCCTTGAAGGCCTCGTCCTGGCCGCGGAACGGGGCCTGCATCTGCCCCTGGTGTACAACTGCGGCGGCTACGAGGCCCTGGAAACTCTGGCCCTGCTGGACGGCATCATCGACATCTACATGCCGGACCTCAAGTATGCGGATGCCGAGACCGCCCGCAGGTACTCGGGCGTGCGCGACTACCCGGCAGTGGCCAAGGCCGCCATCAAGGAAATGCAACGCCAGGTGGGGGACCTGACTTTTGACGAAAACGGTATTGCTCTGAGGGGCCTGCTGGTGCGCCACCTGGTGCTTCCGGGAGGTCTGGCGGGCACGGCGGAGTTGATGGAGTTTCTGGCCCGCGAGGTATCTGCCAATTGCTTCGTGAACGTGATGGCCCAGTACCACCCCTGCCTGCACGCCTGGGAGCACCCGCCCCTCGACCGCCGCCCCACCCCGGCCGAATACCGCGCCGCCGTGGCCGCGGCCCGGGACCGGGGCCTGAGGGTGTACCGGGACTGGGTGCCCCCCTTTCTCGGCTACCAGTAGCCGATCTGCAACGCCTCAAGAAAAGCTTCTTGTTGCTTATCGTTTCGGCCCTACTTCAGCAACCGCTCGAAACCCGCCTGCTCGAAGTGATGATCAGTGGTAAGGGCCCGGGAAATCCCACGTTGCTGCATGAGGACGAAGCTGATGCAGTCGGTGAGGCTCCAATCCTTGTCCTCTCTTCTCCGGAACAGCACAAGCCCCTGGTGAATAAGTTCGGGGGCCACGTGAATGATTTCCAAGTGTCCCCTGTGTTCTGCCTTGTAGATGTTGTCCGTAAGGGTAACGGCAAGGGGCCGGAGGGCCGGTTTCCGTAATGCGTTGCAGACCTCGACGATCACGGCGTCAGTGGTAAGGCGGTGCCACCTTTCCCGGGCCATCTGCTGGTATACCTGGACCGCTTGGTGGTGCCACTCGTCGCTCTTATTGCCGAGGGCCAGCCACCCCGCAGTGTCAATGAACACGCTTTTCATGAGTCTTCCTCAATGTAACGATGGTGCTCTCGGGCAAGGTCAGGGATCCCGGTTTCCAGTGCCCAGTTTTCCACCTGAAGGAACGGGTCGGTCTCCGGAGCAGGAAACTTCAATTTAAGAAAAGCCCCCCTCTGGATCTCCTTGTAGGTCGGCACTCTTCCTTGTTGCGCTCTGAACTCTTCGATGAAGTCCCTGATAGCCTGACGCACGGACGGGGGTGGCGGTGGAACCGCATCCCCACGGTTATTGGGAGCCCGACCCCTTGTAAGCCCCAGTTCCCTCTTTACCCAGGCGATCCAGCAAGTCCTGATGGACGCGAAGCTGTGCAAACCGGTCGCCTCCCTTGAGTTGCCTCAATCAGAGCTTACACCTGCCGATGGCCGCCGTCAAGCGGCAATCCGGCTCGTGTGCTACGCGCTAAATGAGGGCGGCCCGGCGCCATCAGGCCAGCCGGAACCTGGCCACCAATTTTTCCAGATCGCCGGCCAGTGCGGCCAGATCCCGCGCCGTGGCGGAAACCTTTTCTACAGTTGCCGTCTGCTCTTCGGCCGTCGCGGTCACATTTTGCACCGCCGCGGATATCTCCTCGGCCGAGGCGGCCACGGACTGGATACTGTCAGCCAGACTCTGAACAGAAGCAATGATTTCCGCAAAGGTGGCCCCGGCTTCCTTTACCAGGCGCGCCCCGGCTTCCACCTGGACCGTGTTCTGCTCGACACCCCGGAGGGCCTTTTGAGACTCCGCCTGGACGGCCGCGATGAGGGCCTGGATCTCTTTACCAGCTTGGGCCGACTGCTCGGCCAGCTTTCTGACCTCTTCCGCCACGACGGCAAAACCCTTGCCGTGCTCTCCCGCCCGGGCGGCCTCGATGGCGGCGTTCAGGGCCAGCAGGTTGGTCTGGTCCGCGATGTGGGTAATGAGATCGACAATCTGGGTGATCTTCCCGCTGGCCTCAAGGAGCCCGTTGACGATCTGGCCCGCCGCTACGGCCACCTGCTGTATTTGGTCCATCTGTGCCAGGACATCCTGCAGGGCCTGGCTTCCTTTTCTGGCCAGCTCACCCGCCCTTTGGGATTCGCCGGCGATATGCTGGGTACTTGAAGCGACCTGTTCCACAGTGGCGGCCACTTCCCCGATGGTGGAGGCCGTCTCGTTCGCCCCGATGCTGACGTTTTCGGCGCTGGATGAGAGTTCGGCGGCACTGGAGGTTAAGAACCGGGACTTTTCCGCCAGCTCTCCAATAATCTCTTTCAAGTTGCGCACCATGGTATTGAAGGCCGCCCCCAACTGGCCGATCTCGTTTTTCGCCGTGACGGAAATCTGGCCGGTGAGGTCCCCGGAAGCGATCCGTGAGGCTTCCGCGGCCAGAGCCCTTACCGGCCCGACGATTCCCCGTAGCAAGAGCAAACAGATGACCAGGCACGCGAGGACCGTCGCGGCTCCCGCAACCACCAGGAAGTTCCGTAGCCTTACGGCATGGGCCGCGTCCTCCAAAGTCTCCCGGTGGACCCCCTCCGTCTTTCCTTCCACGTAACCGGTTACGAGAGTCTGAAGCTGATTCCTCAGATCGGAGTACTCACCCTTGTAAATAGCCACCGCTCCCTTTGGATTGGTACCGGCCTCCTCCATCATTTGGGCTTCCAGCTCGCAGAGGCGCACATTCAGCCTATCGACAAGATCGAAGGTTTCCTTGCTGGCCGGGTCCAGTTCCTTCATCCTCTTGATGGCCTTGTCGATTTTGTCGGCGTATTCATTGTACCTCTGCCGCTCGCTTTGGTCTGAGGGGTCGATAATTATCCCCCGCACGGCATCGGTGAGGCTCAAATCCTGGAACTTGATCTCCTTGGCCGTAGCCAGTATTTCGATATCCCTGGCCGCTATTTCGGAAAGCCTTTTACTCACGTGCGCCAGCTCCAGAACGGAAAGCCCCACGGCGAAGGCCAGAAGCAGTACGACCAGCCCCATGCCCAGCTGTAACCCGTGACGTTTCAGCATATGGTTACCCTCCTTCGCTTTTCCTACCCGCGAAGCCCGCGGCCAAACGCGCCAGACACGCGTTCCGGCGGGCACAAAAGACGGGCATTGTCTCCCGTCTTACCCCGAGGCCCTGCCCGTGCGCCGCCCGCATGTTCATCTGCGGCTCGGTCATCTTCGCCCCGCGCGCCTGTTACGCCTGGAAACCATGGTAATATGCCGGGATGAAGGCCACAAATCTCTTCTTGAGGCGAACCTTACATTTTTGCCTGCGTTTCTCCAAGACTGCTTGCATTTCCAATACCTTATGCAGCTCGAAAAAACGATCGATATGTCACAAGCCCCGCGGCGGACCGCCGTGGTCCCGGCCAGGTGCGTTGAACTCCTTCAGGCCCGTGATACCAGACGCACGCCAACTCCACCACAACGGGTGAGACGACCGGCAGCGGGTCTCGCCCGGCCCCACCCTTGTCGGAACACGCATATTTATGCAGTCCACTGCATAAAGAGGCAAAAGTTCTTCAAAAAATAAGGGTCCCTGGCGGAACCCTGTGCGGATGGAAGGCGTGCCCCCACGTCTGATTCACGTCTCCCCGGGAAAACCCGGCCCCAGCCCGAGGCGCCGCCGGATGCCCACCGGCGACGGCCGCTATTCCCCGCAAACTACTCCCCCATTACCTTCACGATCACCCTTTTCCTCCGCCGCCCGTCGAATTCCGCGTAAAAGATCTGCTGCCACGGCCCCAGGTCCAGCCTGCCCTCCGTGACCGGCACCACCACCTGGTGGTGCACCAGGATGCTCTTGAGGTGGGCGTCGCCGTTGTCCTCGCCGGTGCGGTGGTGCCGGTAATCCCTCCCGAAAGGGGCGAGTCTCTCCAGCAACTCGTCCAGGTCCTCGCGGAAACCGGGCTCGTCGTCGTTCACGTACACGCCGGCGGTGATGTGCATGGCCGAAACCAGCACCATGCCCTCCTGGATGCCGCTCTCCGCGACCGCCTTCTCCACCTCGGCCGTGATGTTGATGTACTCGCGGCGCCCTTTGGTGTTGAACCAGAGGTATTTGGTGTGGGACTTCATCTGCTCCCTCCTCAACCGGGTCCGATCCATGTTTCGTCATTTCTTGTATCCTTCCTGCCAAGAGGGCAGGCGCGTCCCCCGGGAATCGGAGCCTTCGTTAAGTGCTTCTGCGATTGGCACTTGTTCTGACTTCTCGGCGGCGGTTCCCCGACTGCAACCTGCTTGCGCAAGAAAAGCGACAGAATCCCGGCTCCTAAATTAGCAGGGCCGAAACGTCGTCTCTTCTCCGCGGGCGGACTCGACCGGAGGGGTGCTTGTGGCAACATAAGGCCACCCCGAAAAAACAACAAGGCCTTCCGCGAGGTGACCGGCAAGGAGGCCAATCTATTCGCACACCTAACGGGACTTTGACCGGATGGCGGTCGAGGTGACGGCCGGGCAGGGCTAACGTGCAATCCGGTGGAGCACGGATTCCCTGGACGCGGAAATGCATTTCCCTTGACATTCATAACACATATGTTATAAGATGTAGCCGTGAGGGAAATAATTTTCTACGAATCCTCTTCAGGCAAGCACCCCGTGGCAGACTAAATCGCCGGGCTTCACGTCAAGGCGCAGGCCAAGGTGGCCCGCACACTGGACCTCCTGGAAAAGTACGGCCCGGCGATAGGGCCGCCGCACGTGAAGCGGCTCGAGGGAACGGGTGGCCTTTACGAATTGCGGGTACCGTTCGGGGGACAGGCGTACCGACTGCTGTTTTTCCTCGATGGCAGAAAGATGGTATTGGCACACGGGTTCACCAAGAAGAGCGAGAGGATACCAAAGAGGGAAATCCAGACCGCAATTCTGCGTATGAAGGACTACTTCCAAAGGCAGGGGAGGTGAGATAGATGAACTGGCGCGAACTCAAAGCTCAACTGCTGAAAAATCCGGAGTTCGCCGGGGAGTACGAAGCCCTGGAACCCGAATACCGGCTCCTCGAGGCGATAATCCGACAGCGACTGGAGAAGGGCATGACCCAGGAGATGCTGGCCCGCAGGATCGGCACTAGGCAGGCCGCCATTGCAAGGCTCGAGAGCGGCCGGGCCAATCCGACGCTCGGCTTTCTCGAAAGTGGCCGAGGCTCTGGACGCCGAACTGGAAGTTGCGCTACGACCCCGCCGTAAGAAATAGCTACTCTAGATGGTGCTCTCGAGCAAGGTCGGGGATCCCGGTCTCCAGTGCTCAGTTCTCAGCCTGGAGGAATGGGTCGGTCTCCGGAGAAGGAAACTTCAACTTGAGAAAAGCCCCCTCTGGATCTCCTTGTAGGTCGGCACTCTTCCTTGTTGCGCTCTGAACTCTTCAATTGAGTTGCCTCAATCAGAGCCTACACCTGCAGAGGGCCACCGTCAAGCGGCAATTCGGCTCATGTGCTACTTTCGCGGGCGTCCCGCTTCGGACCGCGGTGGCCGGTTTGTACGGTCGGCAGGAGAATTCCGGAAGCCGTAGAAATGACGACACGGGTTGTGATTCTCCTTACGGCGGCTGTTAACGCCTATGTCTTTCGGGGGGGGGGGGGGTGATGTCGGCCATGCGG
>Ga0080004_1139163_pt1 | contig 22369 bp, 26 predicted proteins | sample WasSprMetagenome_FD_69207 | JGI IMG/M metagenome (GOLD analysis project Ga0080004, IMG submission 69207) | Sulfidic aquatic microbial communities from Washburn Spring, Yellowstone National Park, USA - WS (SPADES assembly) (version 2) | ecosystem: Environmental > Aquatic > Thermal springs > Hot...
GATAGCTTGAGGTTCGTGATTCCCTGTACATGGTTTCTCGCGCTCATCTTATGGTGGAATACTACAGTTCTCTCCTTCAGGTATCTGAAGAATCTCTCAACTCTATTCCTTAAGCCGAATCTCTCATGCCTATACTCTAGCCCAAGCCTCTCAAATGCCCACCTATACCATGGACCTTTATCAACCAATACCAACGGCTTGTTAGTACACATCCTCAATGCTTTCTTAAGGAATGATAAGGCGTTTAGGCTACTCCTCCCATAAGACGCCTCTAGAGCCAATAATTCCTTGGAATCTACGTCTACAGCAGACCATACATATACGTAGGATTTCTTAACACGTAGCTTAGTCTCATCAACAGCTATACACCTCCTATACCTAGGCTCCTTAGCAACCCTGATCTCAGATACCCTCTTGGCAAGGTAGTGGACGGCGGACTTGCTTATAGGCTCCAAAGCAAGGCTCAGAACTCTGGAAACCTTCCTACAACTACCATGGAACATATAGTCCAATACAGCTAGGACCTTAACCTCCCTAACTTTCTTATTACGCTTAAAACAGCTGGAAACTAGGGCCACAACATCCATACAAACAAGACACAACAACCGGCCTTTAAATATAACACCTTATTTGGACACTATCTTAGCTCTAGTATTATCTAGATAGAGGTATGTTGGGGGGTTAAGAGGGCATGTTGGAGGCAACGTTTAATCCTCTATGCATAGATGCTGTTGACCTAGCTCCCGTATGTTTTAAGCATATAGCAAAGTATGGGGGTTAAGATTTTTGAGTAAAGTTATATGTTTCTAGGAAGCTGCAGCAGGGCATCTGAGATTCTCAGCATAACATTAGAACTTAATAGAGGAGATAGGCAGTAGTAAACCTAATAATAGCTGGAAGAGTCCATAGTATCGATGAGCCTTAGAGATGCTTGGTTTACAGCATGAATACGAAAGTCTTGATACACGTAATAGTGTCGAGAAATTCTCTAGAGATATTTTATGGAGGGGGCAGTTACATTCCACTCTAAGCTAACACAATAAATCATTAAATCATATATCGGAGATGGAAAACTTAACCTATCCTAAAACCCTACACGCTATATTATATTAGACTACAAAGATGGGTATAGATAAAAATGCTCATCTGGACACCACGCCTTTACCGTTGATACAAGTTTGAAGAAATATCTAGACATTCTAACTATGCTAAAATCGTAGCCTATAGAGCAAAATTCTACCATCTTGATCCTCCCAAAACTAGTAATACTACTTATTTGCTATATTAGAAGAGCCGCTTCTCAAGCTCAGCATCTAAAGCCTTAAAACATATGGGCAGGTGAGTGTGGAGAGCTTAAATAAAGGTTAGCAGGTTCAAAGCACCAGGGGTATGGGAGTATATGGTTGCAGCCGCATTCCTGGTTTCATATGCTATTACGAGGAGATGTAATTTAAAGTGTAAGCATTGTTATAGTGATGCTCAGGAAGAACCTCTACCTGATGAGTTATCTCCTGAAGAAGCTAAGAGATTGCTTAACGATTTAGCAGATTGGGGTATCAAGCTCTTAATACTTGATGGTGGTGAGCCACTGCTTAGAGAAGATTTCTACGATATCGTACGCTACGCTACACATAAAGGGTTGAATGTAGTTGTTGGGAGCAACGGCACCACGATAGATGTAGATGCTGCTAGGAGGATGAAGGAATCTGGAGTAAAATGTGTACAGATATCTATTGATGGAGCCAGGCCTGAGACACATGATAGTTTTAGAGGTGAGGACGGAGCATACTATAAGGCGTTGAAGGCCGCCGAAGCATGCAGGGAGGCAGGGCTACCATTCCAGTTCGGGATGGTTATTAGGAGGGAGACGTTAAGCGAGGTGCCTGGAATGCTCAATCTAGCAGTTGAGAAGGGGGCTGTAGCTGCCGAGTTCTTCGACCTAGTTGAAGTACCTAGGGTTAAGAGAGAATGCCCAGAGCAGCTTTTAGCAAAGATGGAGAGGAAGAAGGTTATGGAGTGGCTTGCAGAAGCTCAGAGAGACTCGCCTATAGTTATACGTGTTCCAGCATGCCCAATGTATACTCTAGTATTGAAGGAGAAGAACATCCAGCCTAGACACTTGCCATCAAATGTTTTGAAGAGGATACCATACTATGATAGGGGGTGCGCAGCAGGGATGCCGAACGGCTACATTACAGTTCTCCCAAACGGGGATGTAATCCCGTGCATGCTGCTACAGGTCAGGCTCGGAAACATTAGAGAAAGAAACATAGTTGATATATGGGAGGACTCACCAATCCTAGCGAAGTTGAGGGCTAGAGAACAGCTTAAGGGAGAATGTGGGAAATGCAGGTACAGAGACGTATGTGCAGGATGCCGTGGAAGAGCATATGAAGCAACGGGAGACATGCTATCAACAGACCCTGGATGCTGGATATGGTAGGTGAGGGTCTGTTAATAACGTGGGCTAGCAATATAGATTGCCTTGGTCTGCAGTTTCATAATAGATTAGCTGAGATAGTGTTTGCTTATTTGGATTACGTTGATGGATGAAGGTTACGGAGAGCTTTTGAAGCCGAGGGATGTAGCTGGAATCTTCAATATTACGGTAAAGACCCTCTGGGAGTGGCAGAGGAAGGGGATTATCAAGGCTGTTAAGCTTCCTACTGGAAAGCTCCGTTATCCTAAGAGCGAGGTTGAGAGGCTGTGGAGGCAGTTAAGAGCTACAGAATCCCAGTAGAAGCACCACTAGACCTCATAGAATCATACTTTAAAGTTAAGGAGAAAGCATTAGAAACAATACTACCCCACGTTAAGTTTAACGGGAAAGCGCACCTAGAATTCAAGAATAGTGATAGGGGGAAGCTTAGGGATAACCTTTTAAGAGATTGGAAGTTCTCTAAACATTATGTAGACTCTGCTATCAACTCAGTTATCTGATTAGTTAAGGGGTGGATAACGCTATACAATACTGGGGGAGCCGAGGAGCTTCCAGAGATAACTAGGAAGAAAAGAGTTTAACACTATTACTAAACTCAGTTCTATAAGGTCAGACTAATGAAGATAGGAGCATAGTGGAAACTCATGAGATAAGACATCTACCAGTAATAGATTATACAGGATGTGTAGTAGGTGTGCTAACCTATAGAGATATCTTTGAGAGAATCGAAACATTAATCTGAATAGCAGCACTTAGGTTTTAAAGAATGTTTTTATTATCCTTCTTGAAGATCAATTTCAAGTGCCTGGGAGATGGGTAAAGTTAGAATAAGGAAGGTTAAGGTTTTGGCTAAGGAGATATTGAAGGTAATAGGAGATCAGATAGCTACAGATTTTGAAACCAATAAAATCTTGGTTGGGCAGTTGTTAACAGGTAGAGTCTCAAAGAAGATTAGAAATAAAGTTGCAGGATACTTAACAACACTAGCAAAGATAGAGGTGAAGAAGGCATCTCAGCAAGAGAAAGAATTAGCATAAAGAAGAATGTAGTCTATTAAGTGTTTCACAATCCTTAATAAATAAAATATTTTCAAAGTCAGATCTATCCATTATTTACTGAACTCTCCTTATATACTGGTTCCATAAACCATGTGTTAGGATTCTCTTTAATTCTAGCTGGTGTATAGCCCATTCCGTAAGTTCATGAATCAATACGGTATCCAACTCCTTAACAAATTCATCAATGAATCTCTGCTCAAGTATTGCTGAGCTCGTAATCTCTTCTTTCAGCATCTTTCTCCAAACCATTGACACTACACTTGAAATTGACAACACTATAGCATTCTCAAGTCTATTGTAATAACCTACTAAAATGACAGGGGAAGGGGATGGAAAAACATATTTAGGAGAGACTACGTATCTCTCGATCCTAAACTCAACCCTTGGATTCTTCTTAGATCTGATTTCACCTACAACCCATACAGTCGTAATAATTGACACTAGTACTGTAGACAGTAATCCAATAAGTATGTAGGAGCCCATCCCATTTATAACTTTGATACTTTAGATATATCAATTTTATCACTTTACGATATCTTCACTACTACGACTATTATGAGGGTTAGAGCAATTAGCGGGATCTCCCAGAATCTTATTCTTAGATTCTTTCTTGTATTCCTTGTTAATGGGTTAAAATTCCTTGCTTCCAGAGCTACCTCCATTTCTTCAGCTCTACGTATAGCATGGTAGATCAGTATATACAGTATTATGTGAACTCTGATCATGTAATCTAATTCATTATGTATGATATTTTTAGACCTTAAAGAGTCTATTATTTCTTTTAAATCTTTAATGAGCCGTTGATACATTATGAATGCGAGAGCAATCGTATAAGAAATGTGAGGTGGAGTTTTGAGTTTATTTATTAAGATTTGTGGTAGCTCCCATGGATCGATACCATAGTAAAGTATCGTTGAGCTAGTAGTTAATATTTCAATTCTAAGTAGTATTGTAAGTAAAGCCGTTAGTATTTCTTTTTTTCCAATGATGCTGTAAAAAATACCTAGACCTAAACCAAATGGTGCAACGATAAGCATGATCTTTAAGATTTGGATAGGCTTTCTAGAAACGGTAAATGATACAAGAATCGATAAGAAGAGCACTATAGAGAGATTACATACTCTAGATTCTATTGTTGCAGCGCTAACCAGTATTAGTAAGAATATGTTTGCAGTTAATGGGTTGATTCTTGAAGTAGGCTCAGTATAGATGCCGTGGCCATAATCATTCAAATATTCTTCTCCAATCTTCATAAATTATGCCTCCATCTAGCAATAGTATTCTATCAGAGTATGCTTCAGCAAAAGATATGTCGTGTGTAGCGATAATAAATGCCTCATTGTTAGATGCGGCTGTTCTCAAGATTTCAACAAGTTTCTGCCCTAGCTTATAATCTAGCCCCGATGTAGGTTCATCTAGACATAGCAACGGTGCTCCTCTATACAATCCAGATATGATAGAGATTATGCGTTTCTCACCTAAACTTAATGTGTGTATTGGTCTATCTAGTAAGTAAGATAAACCAAACTTCTCTAAAAGACTTATCGCATCTATATTTTTAGATTTAGGCAGCTCATCTCTAGGTGTTGTCCCTGTTAAGAAGGCTGAGGGGTTCTGGCTAACATATACTGAAAGATGTGGATTAGGTTTTCTACCATTGATCAGGACTACCCCCTTATTCGGCTTATAGATTCCTGCTAGGATCTTTAGAAGAGTAGTTTTACCTACGCCATTCTTCCCAATTATCGAGATTATCTCCTTCCCATGTATAGTGAAGGAGACACCCTTCAAAACATTGTTTCTTCTATCGTAGCTGAACCATACATCCTTAACATCTACAAATTTCTCAGAAAGTAGAGGACTATCATGGAGTGCTTTCCTGACATGAGGTTTTCCAATTTCTCCTATGAATATTGTCTCGTCCGGTTCAAGGTATAGTTCTTCCAGTGAGTAACCAGTTAAGATTATCGAGAGGCCGTTATCACAGAGTTCTTTCAGCGTTTTCGATATTGACTTCCTAGCCTCCCAATCAATATTCGAGAATGGATTGTCAAGTAGAAGTATCTCAGGCGAGGTACTTAATGCATCTGCGATAGCTAACCTCTGCTTCTGGCCTCCACTAAGCGTTGGAACTTCTCTACCGTAAAGGTCTAGCAAGCCAGTTACGTCTAGCGCTCTAATCGTTGATTCAATTACTCTCTTAGGTTTCCACCCTAGGTTCTCTGGTCCAAAGGCAGCTTCATCAAATACTTTATTATTGAGTATGTAGGATTCAGGCTCATCTGGAACATATGCGACCTTAGACCTAAGATATGTTTTATCTATTAGAGACACTTCAACCCCATTATACTCCATTGTCCCCTCATAGGGTAGTAAGCCGATCATTGATAGCAAGATGCTAGTTTTACCTGAGCCGCTTGGTCCAATAATTGCTGCTACCTCGCCCTCCCTTAATGTTAGATTTATCTCAGGACTCTTCCATATGCCTCTCCTAGCTTTCATTGATTCCATCTTGAGCAACAGGCCATCCCCTGAAAGCTCCTGCAGCCACAAGTCTATCTACTATTAATTTAACTACTATTCCAGCAAAGACTGCGCCGCTTAAAAGCATTGTTAGAATTATGGTAAAGTGTAGATGTAGAGGGTAACCCGGGTCTCTGCAAGCTAGGTAGAATGGGCTAACTAGACAATCGAATGGGTATGCAGCTATTACGGGTAGCATTCCAGCGAGCATCATTGTTCTCCAACCCCATGATTTATATCTTCCAATCCGGAAAGCTATCTCGCTCATCAAGCCTTGTGCTGGTCCATAGTAGTATAGTAGTATAGAGTATGGGCTTACGAGGAGTAGTTCAACTATTGAGCCTATTGTTTCCCCCAGGAATGCTATACCCTTCTTCCTTATTACGTATGCTGGAAGCGTTCCACCGGTAAACCATATTCCATATATCATTCCTATACCGATGTGTCCAGCGATTAATGTTACTACTGGAGCTACTAGATGGCTTAAGGCAGCAAAGATTACACCAGAGATAACTGAGAAGGAAGCTAAACCAACCATCTCTTTAATAGTTAACATGCTTCTAGAACCCACGGCTCAAAGATTCTGAGAGCCAGCATTTAAGGGGATGTATAAGGAGCTTATACCTTCTAGAGATAAGTTCAAATGATATTAATCCCAATATAGATAGTATTGGATAGGGTGTTGTAAATATGATTGAAGATAAAGACCTCATCAAGGAGACTGTAGTAGAAGCTGCTAAGCTTATGGCTGTCTCCGCTTTAACCGCTCCAAAAGCTAGAGGAGTGGAAAATATTGTGGTGAGAATACTTGATAGAGATGATGAATTAGAGCTACTCGCAAAGAAGATGGAAGAGCTCTCAGAGTATTATGGGGATTTCTTTAAGAGAGATGCTCAGAGTATAAGGAATAGTAAAGCAGTGGTATTGATAGGATGCAAGGTCGCTGCGATAAATCTCAAGACTCCCCCATTCTGGAAGATAGACGCAGATACTCTACATAGTATAGTTAACCTAGGAATAGCTATAGGCTCAGCTGTCAAGACTGCATCAATACATAACGTAGATAATAGAGTTATGTTTAGCGCTGGTGTAGCAACACAAGAGCTTAAATTAATAGATGTAGACTACGCTTTCGCTATTCCTTTAAATGTATCATCTAAGAATAAATACTTTGATAGAGCGTGGCCGCCTCCTAAATAGATGAACCATTCCCCTTAATGGGAATAGTTTACTACTATAGTTGCTAAACTTATACAACTTTTTCGGTAGATTCAACAGAGGGGGGACGTAGAAGCAGAACGTATTACCAACCTCTAGATATGCTAGAAGGCTTGTTGAGGGGGTTGAGAATCTAGCTGGGAGTGTTTACAGGGTTAAGGTAACGTATAGAGTTTTAGATTTCATGGGTATAAGGAGATGAGGTGGGTTAAGGTCTGGGTTGAGGTAGGAGATGGTGTTAGGATATTAGGGGAAAGACTTGAGCCTCCAGCAGTATACCACAAGAGGAGGAAGAACGTATATCTTGTTACTGAACACTACAGTATATGCATTGCCTGTACTATTGATAACATTCTATTATCCTGATTTTTGGGAAAAGATTAAAAAAGAGTTAAGACCAGGATACGATATGGCTCGTTATGGTCTGATATCAGGCTTATTGATTATATTGGGTGTAATACAGTTTACGATATTGATGGTAGTGTGTGAGGCTCTGTATCCCAACTATAGTGTAGCCTATAACTATATTAGCGACCTTGGAGCCGGCTTAACAGCTCCAATCTTCAACAGCTCGATAATACTTCTAGGCATAGTTGTAGTCATCTCTTCACGGCTCTTATACCAAGTATTCAAGAGTAGGCTATTATCCATAGTTTTATTCTTAACCGGATTCGGAGCTGCGGGCGTAGGAGTTTTTCCGGAGGGAAGCCCGCACAATCTACACACAGTAATGTCTGCAGTAACATTTATCTTCGCAGGAGTAACTCCTATAACAGCATATAGATTTACACCTAAGCCTATCTCATGGATATCCATAATGATGGGTATAGTATCCTTGGTTGCATTAGGATTGTTTACATCTGAAAACTATCTAGGGCTAGGGCACGGAGGGATGGAGAGGATGATAGTTTACCCAGTACTTCTATGGGCTTTAGTATTTGGAGGATACATCATGACAAAGAATGCAAAACAATAATGGACCTATGAGAGCATATCTAATCCATCAAGCCATCCTTCATCTTTCAGTCTAGTCTCAGAGCCATGACCTGGATAAACAGTAGTCTCGGGAGGGAGCATTCTAGAAATTGTTTTGAGACTCCTGAGCATCTTACCCATAGAGTGTGGCCCCCAAATCCTTCCGAAGCTACCTCTCAACAACGTATCTCCACTAAAAAGAGCGTTCAACTGTCCAGAGTAGAAGCATACGGAACCTTCTGTATGCCCTGGAGTATGATATGCAATAATCTCAAGGCTCCCTACCTTGAATTTGTCGAATCCTCTGAGTAGAAAGACGTCTTTAAGTTCTATACATAATTCTTTTAGTAATGATTGATCATCATAGTGAATATGTATTTCTCCGCCCAGATTCGATTTAATCTCAACAAGATATCTAACATGGTTAAAATGTCCATGAGTTAATAAAATGTATTTAAGCTTAAAGTTCTCCTGCATATTGCTTATAGTCCTTATTAACATGTCAACTGGAGCTGAAGCATCTATCAAACATGCCTCATCATGGCTAACGACGAGATACATGTTTACCTCATTATGAGTAAGCCTGTACATGCTACCCAAAAGAGTCAGCTGTATTTTACTCAGCCACTCTAATAAATTTACCTGTTATCAATCAACTCTTCCAAAAGTCTCCCTCAAGAATCTAAATGCTTTATAGACTTTTTGAACCTCATCTGGAAAGATTGATTGCCTCCCTCTTCTTACAGAAACTGAGTAATTATCTGCTCGATGTAATACTTGCAGTAGAGGATAAGATAATCTAAAAATACCTGAATTCATGGTCATTAGATGAAACCCTATTAAATTTATCCCTCAACTTGGAATGAATCTCTCCTACAAGTTCTGTCTTATAGGCTGTTAAATCTACACAAGTCTTCTTATACATGTCTAGGGTGAGATTGAGGCTTCCTTACATAGTGGAAGTCTAAAAACTTATTGTCTAGGGGAAGTATATGTTAAAACGCCTGTTAGGCTAATCCATAGGTTGGCGGCTGAATGATTTCCAAGAGGGTTCTTTTCTGTAAAATCTTTTATATTCGTTTTTAGATTTGTTGTGTGATGCCTCCTGTGGTTGTTGTTAAGCGGGATGGAAGTGAGGAAGAATTCATACCTGAGAAGATCGTTGTAAGTTGTTTGAAGTCTGGTGCTACGATCGTAGCTGCTAGAAATATTGCTAAGATAGTTGAAGCACGGATTCTAGAGAAGAGGCTTGAAAAGATTACAGCTAAAGAATTAACTGGATGGGTTCTAGAATTACTGGAGAAAGAAAATGAAGAATGGTATAGGAATTGGATTATATTTGATAAAGCCGTAAAGAGAAGAGATACAGAGAAAGAACTAAAGAAGTAGGGGTCAGGGTTTTTCAGAAATCTATGTGGCGACTGCCTCACTATTTATAACACTTTTCAATTTTAGGGCATTTAGCGGATGAAAATTTTATAACATTATCTCCAACATTTATGTTTAGAGATCTGGCAACCACGATGCATTTTGCTTTTAACCTGTAGAGTACATGTTTCCCTAGAAGATGCTCTAACTCAGTTAAGCTTTCATAATATCCGTGACTCTTAGAAATGATTAAGTCTGCTTCTCTAACATGTTCGAGAAATTCCCTTGAGCACTCTTCTAAGACTAGACCGATAGGGCCGCTCCCCGTAGTAGTAACTTGTGAAAAACTCGTCTAGCTTGATTTACATTGCATCATTCAGTGTAGCATCATTAAGTATTGGATTAGACTTTACCGCTGAAACTACTTTAACAGATAATTTCTAACGACAACTTCTATGAAGAATTTATCAAAGACGATTTCACCAGCATTATCATGGAGATAGATTATCTTCCTAACTCTAGGGAGAAGCTCCATTAATCTATCCAGGTCATCAACAGCTAGAGGCCCTTCGAAGTAGTTCTTAGGCTGGCTAACTAAGTTACTAAATGAAAAACGATAATCTTCAACTTCGAAATCTATCGAGTCCCCACATATAGTACTTAGAGCAGCGGGCCTTAGACCATCTCTAAAGCTTCCCTTCTCATACTCACTTCTTAAATGAGGGATAAGCTAACTTGCAAGCTCGTTTGATTGCTTCTCCAATCTATCAAATGGGTCATTATTTCTAGTAATCCTCGTAGCAGCTCTAAATGCATAGGTGTGAAGCATATTAGGTGTAATTCCTTTATTCTTAGATACTTTCTTCAACCATTTCAAGACTTCTATGACAACCTTCTCTTGTAATTCTTCATCATGGGTAGCTCTAGCAGCTATATCGTATGCAGCTCTAATTGTACATGGGATACAAAGTAGATGTCTTTTCATCTAGTGCTACCATTTTTTCTTCCCTTTATAAACTCATAACAACTATAGCTCTACTGCTTCAACACGACGTTCTTCAAACATTAAACTGATATTACGGAAAGCTTATACATTAGTGGTTAATACATAATAGGTGGTAGTAGGATGAGTATACTTGTTTTATCTTCAATCCTCTCCCAGATGCATATCCAGTTGAGTAGACGTGAAACTGAAGAACTATACTATGACCTCTTAATGTATTTCGGATTGATAGGCGGGGTTAATGAGTGCCAAGCACTAGAGTATGCTTGGAGAGACCCTAGAAATAGAAAGATGATTGAAGAATTCATAATAGCTTGGCTGAATAAGAAGAAAAAGAAAGAAATACTAGCCAGATACATCTAGAAACGCTTCCTAGAAGCTTAGAAGAGAATGACTATTATAGATGCTTATCGAATTTTAGCTCAATAGATATGAGTGGGAGAGTACTATCTAGAGAATTTTATGAAAGAGATCCCGCTGAAGTTGCTAGAGAACTTCTTGGGAAGATATTAGTTAGGAGGCTTGATGACGTATCTCTGAAAGGTGTGATCGTTGAAACCGAAGCATATTATGGTCAAGATGATCCAGCATCTAGAGCATATAAAGGCAGGAAGAAGTTTAATGAGTTAATGTTCAAGGATGTTGGGAAGACGTTTATTTACATGGTTCACGGTAACTGGCTCTTAAACATAGTAGCTCACCCAAAAGGTGAGGTTGGAGCAGTCTTGATAAGAGCTCTAGAACCACTGGAAGGAGTAGAGATAATGATGAAGAATAGAGGCATAAGAAACATTTATTCATTAACTAATGGACCGGGAAAACTCACGAAAGCTTTAGCAATAACGAAGGATCTAAATGGTATAGATGTTACAGAGAGAATAAGCAAAATCCAAATCATAGAAAACATAGACTACGGATTCGAGATTCAGGATTCTTACAGGATTAATGTAAAGAAGGATTTACCCATAAAATTGAGATTCTTCATTAAAGGAAATAAGTTTGTTTCAAGATTAGAAAATCCGAGATTATAAGTTCCTGGATTAACATAGAGAATTATTTCGCATTCTAGTTTTTAAGAGTTCGTAGATCGGAGAATACTCTGAAAGATAGAGTATCCTGCTTTTCTCTATCTTTTCTAGCAGATGAACATATCTATCAGCTACATATCTTTCAGATAGTATATAACCTGCAGATTTTCATTAAAATCTTTAAAGAAAGGATTTTATAATGTTTGCTGATAGCTAATTTTAGATGGTCAAGACACTGATAGTGAACTGTTATCTAGAATCTACAAGGATAAGTGAATTATATGATGCTATCAGTAAGTTTAGTCGATGTGAGATAGTAGAGTATAGCAATGTCGACCTCTTAGAAAAAGTTTCAAAAGATGTAGATGCTATTGTTTTAAGCGGATCCGAAGCAAGGATAGTGAACCCTCAACATAGAGAAAGATTCAGTGGAGTAGTTAGATTGATAATGGATCTAGAAGTACCATTATTCAGTATATGTTTTGGGCATCAATTATTATGCTGGGCATTCGGCGCTGAGCCTGCAGCGTTAAAAGAGCCTGTAAGAAATGTATTTGAGGATGTAAGAGTTATTGAGGTAGATGAGATATTTTATGGATTCAGAGAAGGAGACATAATCCCATTAGCTGAATTTCATAATGACTACGTATTGAAGAATAGTCTTGGAAGAGCTGGATTCATAATACTTGCAGATTCACCATCATGTGAAGTAGAAGCTGTTAAACATACACGTAAACCATTCTATGGAGTTCAATTCCATCCAGAGAGGATCAAGATAGGAGAAAGAGTAGAACCTTCAGGGCACAAAATAATACAAAACTTCTTCAAAAACGTAGTCAGGTCGTAACTCATGTTCCAATATTTAATAGAAAGATTTTCTGATAATAGTTTAAAGATGGAATTTATCATTTACAAAAGGAGATCTTTTAGGATGTAAAGATTTCATCGGAGGTTAGAGATTCATCTACTAGATAGATTGCGCCTCTTCATATCATCTTTTTACTTACGATACTTTCAACCTGTGATAACATTTGTGGGTCCTTAACCCCGGCTCCTAACAAGATATTTTCTTTTGGACATATTATAAGGATTATCTTATCATTTTTCTTTATTTCCGCTGAAGTGATCGGCAAGCCTGATTCAACACTTAAGGTCACTATTAAGTCTGGGAATGATGCTATCCTCCTAGAATTTGAGTCTTCAACCGTCATATACTCATTCCAGAAAGTTATCTCGTACTTATCATATTTCCCATTAAGAATTAGTTTGCCGATATCATATCCGCCTTTTGTCTCAAGTGAAACGTACTCTACCATTCCTTCATCAATTATTTTTCCATTTATGAGTTTGGTGATCTCTTGAGCTATTTTCAAAGGATCTCCAAGATGTTTCTGGAATACCTTCCCTACTTCTATAGCTTTAGATAGAGCTCCAACAGCTGCATGATCTTTAAGATAATCTACTGTGATAGGATTCCTTGCAACGGCAATCATTCCACCTGCTTGAATAGATGCTTCTCTAATTATCTTATCAACTTTCTCTAGTGATCCTTGAACGACTAACTCAACATATCTACCACTTTTCTTATCTCCTCCTACAGCAGCTTGAATTGAGATATAATCAGGTATCTTGTGGAGTCCTAACGAACCCATTACACCTGTCGGATGGGCTCTCCCATTTCCAGGAGCATCAATAATAGGTATCCCAAGAATCGCTGACTGTATCCATCCGTTAACACTCGATAATCCGCCATTCTCGCCTGTTATGAGTCCATCTAGCGGGACATCTATATTATCCATTAAAAGCTCGACTGCTCTAATCATATGAGATGGAAGAATATATTTTTCTCTTGCTGCTGGAGCACCTATAATAGATGCGGTAGCAACATATCTTTCAGGGGAGATGCTTCCTACGTCAACTATATAGACTTCTCCCAACTCTAATGCCAGTTGTGCATATCTAAGTCCCTCTCTATAGTCTCCGCCTCCTCCACCACCATAGAATGCTCCACCCAGGACTGCTGCTTCCGCAATCTTCTCATCGACTTTGATAATCATTTTACCTCCCCCCGTCTATTAAGCTGTTTAAGTATTCCAAGTGCGACTGACCCTGAAGCTAGAACTGGGTCTATAAATAGCTTGTCAGATATCTTTCTTGCGGTATCTATAAAGTTTATGGTGGAAAAACCGGTACACCCTGGGATAATAACATCTACTCCGGCTTCTAGTAATTTCTCTAAAGCTTTGATTGATGCTTTTATGCCCGATTCCTGTATTAAATCAACTGGGTTTTTCACACCCTCAGGCCTCTCCTCAGCCACTAAGTGGCGACCAAGAATTCTCTTCATCACTCTAGGTACTTCTTCACTAAGTTTCAGTACACCGATTCTCTCACCATAGGATAAAGCAATAGATGCAGTTGCTGAACCAGCTCCTATAACTGGAATTTTTGAGGCTCTTCTACCCTCCTCTACAGCTGGATCGGCTGCACAGCTTACTATTACTGCGTCAACATTCATTGCCTCGAACTCTTTTATTAGTCTAAGTATCTTAGGCTTAGCGATCTCTTCACTCACCTCATCATAAATGCCTAGAGGCTGGTCTTCTATGCACTTTGAGATGACTTTCAATTCATTGAAAGCCTTTTCAATCATCCTTCCATGAAGACTTATCTTTTCCTCGTCTCTCATAGTTAAGACTCTTATTAAGCCGATAGTATACATCTTGAAACACTCCTATTTCGGCGCACCTCTCCTCATTAAATCAGCCAGTGACCCATGAGTAGATATTATCTTCCCCCATTCTTCTTCATCATAGAATTTTACTTTACCCCTCCCAAAATCTTTAGCTACTTCTACTACGAATCGTGTGGCTTGTTCTAAGTGAAATATGTTTGTAGCGCCTGTTGCAGAGCCCGGTACTACCATACTAGTAGTTATTGCTACTCCTACAACAGGAGCCTTCGTATAAATCCATGGCTGCATCATACTATTTATGTGATATACAGGGGTAGTATATGGGATGATGTCTTGCATAGTTATGGGTACTACTACAGGCGGCTGCCCAGTCACTCTAATGTAGATATCTATGAGGTCTGGACTAACTTTCAGTATCCACCCTTCCTTAACAGTTGGAGTGATCGCGAATCCATTATGTTTTATTACCCAGTTGGCTTTTGTAGCATCAACTGAAAGTATAGCGTCTATCTGACCTTCAGCTTCTCTCTTTAGAAGGGTGAATATATCTACTGGAGAATCCATCATAGGTGCAGGCTTGTAGGGTCTTGTAGGTGCGTTTGGACATATATGTGTCTTCACTATGACATCTCCTCCTACGAAGTCTCCGCGTCTCATCATTTCTGCAATTTTATAGGCTGCGGCAAGTGAGACTACTGCTCCATCTGCATCTGAGACGAGGCCTATACATTCAGGTCGAGCACCAATACCGCCAAGCCTACCAATTATCCCAAGAGATCGGGAAGTACCTCCAGAATATTTTCCTTCTACGCCTTGAATCATGATGGATATAAAATCTGTTGAGGCTTTTTCACCTTCGATACGCTCTACATTTATTTCCATATGGGATAACCCTTTATTAGTAAAGAATTCCCTAACTTGCTCTCCATCTACCTTCGGGTCATCTAGAAGATCGACAATTTCCAATAGTTGTTTCAAGGTAGACACCCTTCAACCACCACCATAACAATCATGGCTAAGTTGTTAGCAAGATAATATATGAACTTTAAGGATCATCCTCTCTATCCAAAATCAGAGCAAGAAACCGAGTATCATAATTTTAACTTGATAATCCAGAAAACATGATGGAACCAAAAAATAGGAGGATAGGATTAATATTAGGTTAGGACTTTGGCTTTCTAGCTCTCTGAATAGCATAAGCTATTGAGGCGGCTGCTACGATTATTACGACTATTATGAGCGCATATACCCATGTTGGGACGACTTCTACTACTGTCACGGTTGGTGTAGGAACTGGCGTAGCAACTGTTGTTACTACAGGTCTCTCAACAGTAGTTACCATCGTTGTACCCGGCTGCACCATAGTTGTAACTTCCGTTCTCACGACCGTAGTTACTTCAGGCTTAGGTGGTGCCTTCAGCCAATAGATTTTCTCTAGATTGAGGTATCCTGTACCCATTCCATGCTCCCATGCACCTGGTTCCAACTCATCCGAGAAGTCTAGATTAACGGCCGCCACAAATGTTCTAGAGCATGTCCAAACAGCAGGCTGGTCATCAACCAGTATCTTGAGTGCTTCTCTAACCACCTGTTCTTCTTTCTCCCTATCTATCTCAAATTCTGCAGCGAAGATCTTCTCATTGAATGCTGGATTATTGTAACCCATAGCATTCGACCATGAAGCCCTAACGATGCCCTTCTCGGTGTAGTAACGGATGAAGTAGGTTGGTCCAGGACCATGTACGAATGGGAATATGCTCATATCGAAGTCCCAATTCTTGAATACTCTTTCATGCCACGCTGCCGTGTCTAGCGCTACTATCTCAACTACTATACCTACTTGAGCTAAGAAATCTCTTATCAGCTCTGCTTCCTTTAGATAAAATGGGTAAGATACGGAATCTATCATCAACCTAATCTTGAATCTAGTCCCATCTGGGCCGCGTGGATATCCTGCCTCATCAAGCAATCTTTCCGCTAGAGCTGGGTCATAGGGCGGTTGGTTTACACCAGGGTTATAGCGTGCAACAGCAGGTGCGCTTGAAACAACTGTATCGAGTGCTTCAACTCTATTGAAGTAAACTACTTCAGCTATCTTTTTGCGGTCAATAGCTGCTGCTATAGCTTTTCTTACTCTAACATCTTTTAAAGGAGCAAGCCCTTCAGGATGCAAGTTAAATCCTACAACATCGAGAGACCCTCCTGGGCTCGGGAAGAACCATACTCTCTTACCTGGTAATTGCCCTAGACCTATCTTTTCCTGTAGTGCTACTGCATCGGACATCGCTAAACCATATGTCCATACAAAGTCTATCTCCCCCTTCTCAAATGCAAGCATCATAGCTGGAGATGTTCTAATTATCTTGAATATTATCCTGTCAAGGTATGGTAATCCTTTTTTCCAGTAGTTTTCATTTCTCTCGAGGATAATGTATTCACCCTTCTTCCATTCTTTGAATTTGAATGGCCCAGTCCCTATGGGTTTAGTATTATATGGATTGTTTAAGATGTCTGTACCCTCGTAGAGATGTTTAGGACTGATGTTTATCCCAGACCCCCCAAAGTAGCCCGGATAGAACGCCGGAGCCCACGCAGTCTTGAATCTAAATATAACTGTATAGTCATCTGGTGTTTCTATAGATTTTACATAATTCTTCATCATTGAATCAACGAAGCTGTTAAATAATGGTGCTACTTGCTCATAAGTAAATTTGACATCAGCGGATGTGAATGGTTTACCGTCGTGCCATGTAGCGTTCCTGACTAAGTGGAATATGATGGTCATCCCACCATCAGGTTCTTTTGTTATCTCCCAAGACTGAGCTAGCTCAGGTATCCATTCAAGAGTCTCAGGGTTAAAGCTTACCAGAGAATTACCGATCTGCCTGACGACCTGATAGAAAGCCCAGGTTGGTGGACCACTTAAGACGAGGTGTGGAGGCTCAGATGCCAATCCTACTATTAATGTACCTCCATACCTTGGTTCAGGTTTCGGCTGAGACTCAGTATATGGTAGCACTGTGACTGCTATCATCATTAATGCAATTAATATGCTTGGGAGAGAGTACCTAAGAATCTTCTTTAGATGGAGGAGCTTTTCTTTACTCATGTGGTATATTGGTAATTTAATGCTATATAAGCGTTCTTTTTAAATATGTTGATAAAAGTTATATTTCATATTGGATGGGGAACTGACGGATGAACGATTCAAGAATCCTTGAGATTTCAGATCTAAAGACTTATTACTATACATCCCGAGGAATTGTGAGAGCGGTAGATGGCATTACATTGGACCTAAAAAAGGGTGAGTCACTTGCAGTCGTTGGCGAATCAGGTAGTGGGAAAAGCACACTTGCTTTTTCAATCATGCGGCTACTTCCAGACAATGCGCGGATCGTTGATGGAAGTATATGGTTATACCCCGAGAAAATAGACTTAGTTAGACTTTCTAGTGATGAAATGAGGAAAGTGAGAGGTCGTAGAATAGGAATGGTTTTTCAAGACCCTATGACTTTCCTTAATCCTGTGATGAAAGTCGGCGACCAGGTAGCTGAAGCAATAATGTATCATCACGGATATACGCAGAAAGAAGCTAGAAAGAAAGCGATTGAATTGTTAGAAAAGCTTAGGATCCCAGATGCTTCTAACGTTGCATTGAGGTATCCTCACCAATTAAGCGGAGGCATGAAGCAGAGAATTATAATTGCTATTGCTGTCTCATGTAACCCAGAATTACTAATAGCGGATGAACCGACTACAGCCCTCGATGTAACTGTTCAAGCTGAAGTCCTAGAATTATTAAGGAGGCTTATCCATGAATTAGGGATGACTCTCATTCTCGTCACACATGATCTAGGTATTGTAGCTGAGATTTGCAATAGAATAGCTATCATGTATGCTGGGAAAATTGTTGAAGTTGCAGAGACTTATTCATTATATAGGAGCCCTAAACACCCTTATACTATTGGTCTACTTAAAGCTGTACCTACAGTCCATAAGTCAAGTAGTGAGGTCGGCGGTATAAAGGGGAATCCACCCGACTTAGTGAATCCGCCAACAGGTTGCAGATTTAATCCGAGATGCCCATATGTTTTTGAGAAATGTGTAAGTGAAGAGCCTCCTCTAATACAAGTGAATAATGATAGAGCTGTAGCATGCTGGTTAATGATGTGATGGTTTATGGGGACGCATCCATTACTCAAAGTTGAGAATGTAAAGAAATATTTCCCCATAGGAAGGGTACTCTTCGGCAGGAGCAAGCAGTACGTTAAAGCTGTTGATGATGTAAACTTTACTTTAGATGTTGGAGGATCCTTGGGTATTGTAGGTGAAAGCGGTTCTGGCAAAACAACTCTTGCTAAAGTTATATTGAGGCTTCTTGAGCCTACTTCAGGAAAAGTCTATTTGGATGGCGTCGACCTCTTCAGTTTAAATAATAAAGAGCTTCGAAAGCTTAGGCCTAAGATGCAGATGATCTTCCAAGATCCTATGGCATCCCTCAACCCTAGAAGAAAGATAATGCACATTATCGGGCAGGTATTCAAGATTCATACAGGCATCGGTGATGTAGAAATCAGGGGAAGAGTTGTAGATTTATTGGAAAAAGTTGGTTTAACTCCTCCAGAACTTTTTCTAGATAGATACCCCCATGAATTAAGTGGTGGGCAAAGACAGCGGGTATGTATAGCTAGAGCCATCGCTCTAAATCCTAAATTATTAATCGCAGATGAGCCTGTTTCAGCTCTCGACGTATCTGTTAGAGGACAGATAGTAAAATTGCTGCTAGAAATTTATGAAAAGCATATAGATGAAATAGCTTATATTGTTATCTCCCATGATATTGCTCTTATTAAGAGTCTCTGCAAAGATACACTGGTAATGTATCTTGGGAAAGTGGTAGAGAAAGGTGAAGTTAGAAGAGTAATAGAGGAACCTTTACATCCATATTCGCAGATGCTTATATCTTCGATACCTGTACCTGACCCAGAGATCACTAGAAATCGGAAGCGTATACCTATAGGCGGAGAGATACCTTCTTTGATAAATCCCCCGAAAGGATGTTATTTCCATCCTAGATGCCCATATGTTATGGATAAATGTAGGATAAAGACACCTCCATTAATTAATGTTGATGGTAGACTAGTGTCCTGCTATCTCTACTCAGAATGAATCCTTCTCTAAGTCTAAAAAGAAAACTTTTTAAGTATACCCATCTCCTCATTGTCGGATGTCTCCATTACTAGTTTTCATCATTAGAAGATTAATCCAATATATCCCTATGATACTGGTCGTCATAATAGTTACTTTCCTATTAGTCCGTTTAGCTCCTGGGGATCCTACCTATATACTTGTTGGAGAAGTAGGAGATGAATCATTTGTTAGAGCTGCAAGAGAGAGGCTAGGATTAGATAAACCACTATATGAGCAATTCGTAATTTACATTTCGAATGTTTTTAGAGGCGACTTAGGATATTCTTATTTAAGGTCGGAGCCTGTCGCTAAGCTTATAGTCGAACGTATACCTGCGACCTTACTGTTAGTACTAACAGCGATGTTTATATCAGCATTAGTTGGAGTCATAGTCGGAACTATCGCAGCAGCAAGAAGGGGGGCAGCTGATCTAACTTTATCAACTCTCTCAATCATAGGTATCTCGATCCCCTACTTCTGGCTGGGACAGATAATACTAATAATCTTTGCAGTATGGGTTGGTGTCTTCCCTCTAGGAGGAATGGTTTCAGTTGGATATGAATACCAAGGTTTACAATACTTTATTGACGTCATATACCATTTGACCCTGCCTGCAATGACCTTAGCTATCTTTAACATAGCGTTTACTACTAAGATAACGAGGGGGAGCGTTTTAGAAGCTTTGACCCAAGATTATATACTCACTGCACGTGCTAAAGGGATTCCTGAATCAAGGGTAGTATTCAGGCATGCTCTTAGAAACGCATTGATGCCTGTCGTAACCTATACAGGATTCAACACAGGAGTCCTCCTAGTAGGAGCAATACTAACGGAGACGGTGTTCGCATGGCCTGGAATGGGCTCTCTACTATATGATTCTATTAGATTGAGAGATTACCCCGTTGTGCTAGGAATCTTTATCTATGGCTCGATAATCGTAATACTGGCAAACCTAGTCGTAGACATACTCTACGGTATACTCGACCCTCGGATACGTTTAAGGTGACAGATATGAACGATCAGAGAACCGTATATACAGGTACAGGTGTTCTCAAGAATGTTGGGTTGCAGTTATTGTACAACACCTCAAAAGTTTTCAGGGTTAATCTCCGATTCACAGCGGGTCTTATAATAATATTGGTAGTTGTAATTTTAGCCATAGTAGCTCCACTCATTACGTGGTATCCACCTCTGAAAACCTTAGTTGGTAAGCCGTTTACTCCACCTGTTGCCTTGCATCCTTTTGGGGTAGATGACCTAGGCAGGGACATTTATACTAACGTTCTCTACGGAATAAGGACTTCCTTAACTGTTGGTGTTAGCTCAGTTATAATCTCCTTAGCCATCGGTATACTGATAGGGGTCATAGCCGGCTATTACGGTGGAATTCTCGAAGATGCTTTAATGAGAATAACCGATATGGCGCTGATCATACCGCAGTTCTTGCTCGCGTTAGTTATAGTAGCTATATTCGGTCAAAATTTCCAGAATATCATAATAGCAATAGGTATTGTTAGCTGGCCCGGTATAGCACGAATGATGAGAGCAGAATTCCTATCGATAAAAGAGCGCCCATTTATAGAGGCTGCGAGAGCTGTGGGATTAACTGATGTAAAGATAATCTTTGAGGAGATTTTACCAAATGCTGTACCAGCCATCATTCCATATGCAGTTCTTCAAATAAATACCGCCATACTTGTAGAAGCTGGCCTAGGATTCCTAGGAATAGCTGACCCCAACGTCCCAAGTCTCGGGCTTATGCTAAATACTGCACAACAATACCTTGTTAGAGCTTGGTGGATGGCCTTCTTCCCAGGTCTTGTATTATCATTAATTGTAATTGGACTTAATCTATTGGGAGATGGATTAATAGAATACTTGAATCCTCGGTTGAGAAAGAGATGAGAAATGAGAGATGGACTGTGGGAATAGACTATGAACTATTTATGCATCAATTTTGGCTGATTCATTAAAATTACCAAGCGATCTTTACTATAAACACGATCACATTATTTCGGTGAGAAGTTTCGCTAAGACCCCTCTAGTAGTAATTATTCTACTATTTCTAGCTACATTCCTAAGCACATCTCTATGGGAAAGCTTATATCCCACACAATCCATTATTACGAATCCGACCTTATTCTCATTAATAAGTTTCGCGACATCAATAAAGTCTTGGGTTCTCGAACTATAAGGGGATATAGGAATGACTTCCAACTCTCTGAAATACTCATTCCATTTATTGTACGCATAATTAACTTGTTCTTTACCAGGTATCAATACCGCTACTTTTCCAACGTATGAAATGCTTGAGGCTATTCCCTTCAAGACACTATCCGGGTAGATTATTGGCGTCTTAGCTTCGAATTGAGGGAACTCGCCTGAACATAGTATTGTTATGATATCAACACTTATTGAGTCCAAGTAGCTAATCTTGGATTGCATTAAAGGTATCAGTTTATTCTTAGATACTCTTACCTCCGAGCCATCTCTCAACCTTGTAATATATAGGATTTCGCCTACTCTTGGTGAAAACTGCGAAGTTATTGTCTCGAGATCAAGATCATCTAAGGCCCCTACTTGTACAACCTCAATGTCACTCGGTAAGTTTCCTAGAAAATCTTCAAGAAGGTCGTCTCTTGGAGCTTGACCGATTGTCACCATCCCCAACTTTTTAGACAACTTTTCCCAACCTCTTAAGACGCAACAATTAATTCTTAATTACTAGTAAGAGCATGCATATAAAGGTATTCGCTCTTAATCCATTTTGTGTTGGTGAGTTTTTATACCTTTACTATTAGTTTGATCTTCTCTATTGTTGGTAGTTTGTTTGTTTTTCTCTGGAGCTGGAATAGGCTTAGGTATGTGTTT
>Ga0080004_1135307_pt1 | contig 22358 bp, 23 predicted proteins | sample WasSprMetagenome_FD_69207 | JGI IMG/M metagenome (GOLD analysis project Ga0080004, IMG submission 69207) | Sulfidic aquatic microbial communities from Washburn Spring, Yellowstone National Park, USA - WS (SPADES assembly) (version 2) | ecosystem: Environmental > Aquatic > Thermal springs > Hot...
ATATGGTACTATATTCATGATGGTAGGAAGATTGTAGTCTTAGACTCTTCTAACAAATATAAATAGCATAGCCATAAGAGGTTATTCTGGATTCTCATGGAAGGCCTTAGAAGGCTTGCGGAAATACTATGGTACCGTGGTTACGAGGGGAGGGAAATAGTAGTCTTGAAGGTCTTTGACTCTCCAGTATAACATAACCATACACTCTATATTTTCATCCCCCTTCTAAAAGCGGCAACAGCTTTCTCAGCTCTTCCACCTAAAACTATTCTTACAGCCTCTTCAATCTCCTCTGATGGAAGAAAAGCATCTAGTGAAACAAGTTTACCTAGTAATATCATGTTTGCTGATTGTCTAGCATTCAGCATCTCAGACTCTCTTCTAGCCTGAACAATGTACAAGTGTCTTGTTCTTTCTTCTAATCTTCTTAAGAGTTCTTCAATTCTTGGATAATCTTCTTTTCCAACTAGATTGAATATTGTTGGAATAGGGCTTGGGTCTAAAATGATCTTAGTGTGAGAACCAACGTAGTTTAGTGCTCGAACAGCTTCTAAAGGCTCTAAACCTATTAAAGCATCTGCACATCCTTTTTTTATTAATGGGCTTCGAGTGATCCTGCCTATCTTAAGATAGCTTTGAACACTTCCACCTCTCTGCGCCATCCCAAGTGTTTCACCAGTCTTTACACTTAAACCTGATAAAGTAGCTGCAGTCGCTATAACCCTTGAGAGTGTTAATCCTCCCTGACCACCAACTCCAGCTATAACAATCGAGTACTCACTGTACATTAATATTCACCGTACCTATCTCTTAATCAGTATAGCATCATAAGGGCATACCTGCATACATAGAGTACAACCAACACATTCACTTTCAATAATGTCTACTCTACCTTCTAGAAGAGATAGAGCTGGGCAGCCTGTAAGCCTCACACATGCTAAACAATTTGTACACTTTTCTGGGTCGGCCCAGCAGACTTGTCCGACCCCAGCCCGCCTCTCTAATATGGCGCATGCCCTTTTAGATATGATAACTTTTACTCCTGGTTGATGGAGGAATTCTCTAACTTTTTCTGAGACACCCTTGTAGTTATATGGGTCAACGACTGCGATCTTCTGAACCCCTAAACCTCTAACTACTTTTTCTAAATCCAATTTCTTCATTCTTCTGCCGCTAATGCTTAATTCATGTTCTGGTGTGGATTGATGCCCCGTCATGGCCACAGTAAGATTATCCATTATGACTACCAGTAGGTCTACATCTTTATGGACTGCTTCTATAAGAGAGGTAATCCCTGAATGGTAGAAGGTACTATCACCTATAACTGCTACTACTGGTTTAGGGTATCCCGCAGCCTTCAGCCCAACAGCCATAGAAATACTTGCACCCATACTGTGCTCCGTCCAGATGGCTTCGAAGGGAGGGCTTAACCCGAGAGCATAGCATCCAATATCCCCCATTACTGGTATCTCTCCCCACCTGTATCCTGCTCTGGAAATACCCATTCTCAATCCCATGTATGTTCCAATATGCGGGCATCCAGGGCAGAGAGGTGGAGGCCGCATAGGTAGGATGGTCTCATCTACTTTAAGGTCTCGGCCAAGTATTGCAGATTCTACATCATCAAGAGTGAGTTCGCCTACTTTTGGAAGCAATTCCTGCCTTCCCAGAATCTTAACCTGTAACCCTTCATCATACGCTAAGGACTTCAACTTCATTTCAAGATACGGGTCTATCTCTTCAACTACCACTACTCTATTGACTTTTCTTAAGAATTCTATTATAATCTTCCTAGGCATTGGATGAATTAAGCCGAGCTTTAATATCCTGTAACCATCCAGTAAGTTGTTCTTTTCTAGTACTTCTACAACATAAGTATATGCTGCACCTGAGCACACTATTCCAAGTTCACCTAGCCCTTCAACTCTATTCAATCTAAATTCTTCAGCTAGAGACTCTACTCTATCTAATGCTTCTAATACTTCTCTATGTCTCTCTCTATTCCAAGCCATCACAGCTCTAAGATATCTTTTAGGGTTCTTGGAGAAAGACGGTGTATAACTTGGTTCTATAAACTCTTTTACTTTTACATCACTTACAGTATGATTTACTCTAGTGGTTGTCCTCATGATAACTGGTAACTTAATCTTCTCACTCAACTCATATCCTAATACAGTATATTCGTAGGCTTCTTGAGGGTCTGAAGGTTCTATTACTGGAAGCTTAGCTAATTCACCATACCACCTACTATCTTGCTCGGTCTGGGTAGTATGTGGTCCAGGATCATCTGCAACGAGTATTAACATTCCGGACTCAACACCCGAGTAAGCTGAAGATAATAAAGGGTCGGAGGCGACGTTTAATCCTGGAGCTTTCATTGTAACAAGTGAGCGTGCACCTGCTAGAGATGCTCCGAGACAGATCTCGAAGGCGACCCTCTCATTCACCGCCCACTCGATATATGGTCTGTTAGTCTTCCCAGATGCGATGAGTTCTAGCAAAGTATCAATAACCTCGCTAGATGGTGTTCCAGGGTATCCTGAAGCTACGGCTATACCTGCAGTAAGAGCACCATAAGCAATTGCCTCATTCCCCATTAAAACAAGATTTTGTTGATGATGCATATACTGTAGATATGTTTTATCAACTTCTTAATAAATCAGAATTTGTTACAACATGCGTAATATACTATCGTCCGTAAGAGTCTTTTTATAGTTGCTGAAGATGTACCTAACTAAATTATTGGTTTGATAATATTTGATTAAATAAACATCCATCCAAATAAGCATGTAATGTTATGTCTCGATAATACTATCCTATTTTAATCCCACAATTTGGACAGAACTTAGAAGACGAGGGTATGTCTTGGTTACAGTTTGGACACTTAATTAACGGTTCCAATGGATTTCCACAGTTTGAACAGAATTTTGCTCCAGGTATATTCAGGAATCCACATTTTGAACATCTTATTACTCCACTTGTCTCTATTAGTGGAGCACCACAATTACTACAGAATCTTGAGCCTTGAGGATTCTGTCTACCACATTTCGGGCAGGTTACCTGTGGCTGGGGTGCTGGAGCTTGGAATATAGGTGGGATGATAGCTATGCCAGCTCCGATAGCTGCGCCCTCACTTTTAGAAAGGCTTTCAGCAGCCTTCTGAACAGTCTGCATTCTCAAAACTTCTTCAGCGCTGACCCCGGTCTTCAGGAAGAATATTCTATCTCTCCAGTCTGAGGTAGTATCAATACCCTCAAACTTAACATCTATTAATTCAAGTCCTATTCTCCTGAAAGCATCGTATAAAAGATTTTTAGCTAGGAAGCTTGTCTCATCTAGTTTCCCATAAACATCTACGAGTGAGTATTGGCTTAAGCTATCTATTAACTTCTCATTAAAATATCCTCTTAGGAATTCTTGGAGCTTATCAGTGGTGTATGCTCCCTGACCTCCGACTACTTCATTCACGAATAGGTTTGGCTCCTCAACCCTAAACCAGAAGCTACCGTAAAACTTTAATGGTGCAAGCTCTTTTGTTTGACCCTGACCGCCAAATCTTCCTTGAAATTGTTTTAGACTTACAAATATTATCGTTGCTTTGAATGGGGTTTTATCAAATCCAGCTATCCTAGAAAGGATAGACGTCAGCAGTGGGAGATTAGCTGTTGTTAAAACGTGTCTTCCAGCTCCAAAAACGTCATATGCTTTTCCATCTCTAAAGAAGATTGCTGCTTCATACTCATGTACTATTAAATTATCCCCCCAATTTATTTCTTCAACTGGGTATCTCCACACAATGTCGTATTCTCCTACTCCAACCCATTCAATTATCTTGGGCATCGAGGTGTCTACTCTATATGGGATTATGTCTTTTTAAGTATTTCTCATCAATCAGTTAATCCTCTAAGTATCCTGACTCTTTTATTGATGATTTCTTCAAGCTCTTTTATCTTCTCTAGCATCTCATCTATAGATTTCATCCATTCTTCTCTGACTTCAAGTTGCTCAAACCTCTTAGCACTATCCCTCATCTCTACGGATTTCTCAATTAACATAAGATCATGTTCAAGGACTTCATTCAATTTATCCTCTCTAACTTTAACTGCGTCAAATAGTCCAACATAACCTGCAGGAGCTTTCTCAATCCTTTCAACCACTCTATCTAACCTAGACAAAAGCATGTCTATCCTTGACATATCTCTATCTTCCATCTTCTTTGAATTAGCTAAGTCAGCTAACTTTGACCTGATATCATTCTTTGCTTCTCTTAATTTATTCGCTGACTCCATTCTGATGAGTCTATCACTTTCTCTTCTAATCTCTTTCTCTTTATAACCTCTATATCCTGGGACGTAGCTAAGGATCTTCTCCATCAAAGTCATTTCCTGCCTGATCTTTTCTACATGATTCTTCCTATTCATTTTCTAGCCCCTCCCCTAATGACTAATCCAAGTATGACTACAATAATAACTAGTATGCCTAAGACTACAAGAGGGTTAATCAATCTATAGAATGCTGAAGATACCGCAACCCCTAACATTATCACCCCCCATATAGAGTAGAATACAGAATCCTTATGTGAAAGTACACCATAAACTAGCGTATATGTGCCGAGGGGTCCAAAAATCCATGAGAGAGCATTAACTACATCGAATTCTACGAATCCACCTCCATAAACAATCAAGGCTATGCCGATAGATGAAGCGAGGGTAGCTAATGCTCCAACCCCGTATCTAATCATAAATCTATATTTTGACGAATTATTGATAAGTCTTTCCTACCTCAGGAATTTTCTAATATAGGCTGTGGGTGGCCGTGGCTCCTCTAGAATCATCTTAACCTCTGAAGATTTTACCTTCTTTGTAAGGCTTCTCCTAAGTAATGGTATAGATGAACCGATTGCTGGGATCATTGAGAATATAAATGGTACCGGGTTCCATAACATAAAAGATAGAGATAGCCCTAGAAAGGCACCAAGCATTAGAAGTGTTAAGCTAACCGTTATTTGTAAAGTTTTCGTCTGAAGCTTAATAGGATACTCTGCAGAGATGACTTTCCCATCTACCCCATCAATATACGCTGTATACTTCCCTCTATTGTATGAATACTCGATACAGTATATCGGGTAATGAATTAATCCCCGAAAATCAATCTTTAACTCTTCTACTCTAATTTCACTAACATTCTTACATTCTCTTGAAAGCTCATCTTTAAGCATTCTATACAGCATATTCTCTACATAATTTCTTGCATCCAGTTCAGAAAATTCAGGGCTATGATAAACCCCCATGTTCATAATCTCCTCTCTAAAGAACTTCTTCCCCCTGACTGGGAAGGGATAGTCTTCTAGAATATCTCTAAAAAATCTAGAAGCTACTACACCTCTGTAAACTGCTTCTTCAGCCTCCGTCCATCCTTTCCCACCGCATCTACCAATCATTCTACCATATAAATAGTAAAAATATACAGGAACATAGTGAAGCTGTCTAACGTGTAGGGACGATGAAGAAGCTATATCTGAGGGAATACCGAATTGTCTCCTAAGAAGATTTAACAATAGAGCGTATGGCTCATTATTCATTATCGGGAAATAGTAATGGTCTTCTCTAGCTCTCTCCCCAAAGACTAACCCACAGTACGGGCAAGTAAACGTCTTTACACTTTGAGGAGCCCGGAACTTGGCACTGCAGCCTGGGCATTCTACTTCCATGATTTCTCAACTCTTACATCTGAGATAAATCCTTTTGCAGACCTATAACCTAGAAAGGTTACTGTGAAGAGTAGAAACAATATTGCTAGTGAGACGTTATCTGAATTGTTAAATAATGCCGACGATAATGCTGAGCCTATGAATACTCCTAAAATGATAGATGTAAACATTCCAGCGATATATAATATGCGCCTACCCATCGTGACAGGTTCAAGAAAGATGAGCGGACGGCCAGCCCATCCTTCATGATAAGCAGTATAGAGGCTTCCACCATACTCGTATACAATCTCCCAAAGAGGAAGGAGAATCAACTTAGGCTTCTCCATCTTCTTGATTTCTGCTTTGAAGAATTCTATCTCATCCGCTATTTGCTCCCATCTTCTTCTAACGGAATCTATTGCTTCTTCCCTCAGAGCAATCTCAGACTCTTTCTTATCAAATTCTATGTTAAGAACAGATAGTTTGTTTGACCTCCACCATGACTCATCAAGCTTATCGACTTCAACTACTGGTATATTGTGATTAAAGTATGCTTTAATCAATTCTCCCAAAGCTATATTCTTTACTTGTCTCCTACCAATAATATCTATGTCTACCCCCTCTGAGAATCTCTCTCTTTTTCTAATAACTTCCACTTTCTTGCCTCTATATTGTTTCTTAGTATAGACTATCTCTCCATCAATTATCGCCCTTGAGACCCAGAAAGGAATATACCATCCTTGGATAGCGTTGATCCTTACTTTATCTGCAAGCTTTTTTAAATCTACATCTCCCTTAACTCTACTCCAAAACTCCTGTAAGACCTTCTCAACACTGACGGATGGTGTAATATAAACATCTTTTACATCTACCATTCCACTTACAAGGTTCAATCCACCACAGTATTCACAGATTGATATAATATTTTCAGGGCTGATCTTTAGTATTGAACCACAGATACTACATCTATACTCAATGAACTCTTCAGACATGATTTCATTAATGAAAAGTATTGTATCCTATATATGTTTTTGAAAGTATCTTGCAGTATCTGAATATACTCTGGAGACGATGAAGGTTATCATCTTACTTTTTGAGATTCTAGTAAGGCTTATGCTTTTTCTAATCCTGGGATTTTCAGTTTTTCTTCCAGTTTTCTAAAGGACAAGGTCGCTATAGTGGCCATGAAAGCATAGATTAAAGCCGTAGTTGAGAATATCTCAATAGGTCTAAGCTGTAGTGAGTTAAAATGCTTTGCAACTGCGAATAATTCCTGTACTCCTACTAGGTATGCTAGAGAGGAATAGAGGATCAAGTAAATTATCTCATTAGTGATTCCTGGTAACGCTCTCCTAAATGCTTGTGGAAGGATTATGTGGATTACTTCTTGTGGCTTAGTCATCCCAAGAGCTTGAGCAGCAAGTGATTGCCCTACATCTATTGATCGTATGGCCCCCCTAACGTATTCTGATTGGTATGCTCCGCTACACATTATGAAAGCTATAACTGCTGCCCAGAAAGGTGAAAAATATATTCCAAGCTTAGGTAACGCAAAAAATACTATGAGCAATGTAACTACTAGCGGCAGCCCTCTTAAGAGTGCTACGAACGCTCCAGCTACCAATGAGGTAAACCAATTTCCATAAACTCTGGCAACGGCTAAGCCGAGACCTAATAGTATGCTGAGCGGGATTGATATTGCAAGTATCTCAAGAGTTGCAATCCATCCACGCAGCATATATGATATAAATTCTTCCCAGAAACTCATCTCTCTTCCCTCGCATATAGTTCATGTATCTTCTGAAAGAATCTTTTAGCTTGTTCACATTTAGGATTTTGGATCACTTCTTGAGGTGGACCACGTTCTATAATCATTCCATCGTACATGAATAACATTTCGTCACCGACGGATTGAGCAAAGCCCATCTCATGTGTAACAACTATACTTGTAACTTTCTCTCTTGCTAGCGCCTTCATTACCTCTAATACTTCACCTATCAATTGGGGGTCTAGTGCAGATGTTGGCTCATCGTAGAATATTATCGCAGGATTCATTGCAAGCGCTCTAGCTATAGCTACTCTCTGCTTCTGTCCGCCTGAGAGTTCAGCAGGATACTTATATGCATGTTCTTCCAAACCTACTTTCCTCAACATTTCCAATGCTACTTTACGTGCTTCCTCCTTCTTCATCTTCTTAACTACTTCAAGACCTGTACTCACGTTTCTAAGAGCTGTTAAATGATTAAAGAGATTAAACTCTTGGAATACGAAGCCGATCTTCTGCCTAACCTTGTTTATGTTTACATTACGATTTGTTATCTCTTCTCCCTCAAGCCATATTCTACCCTTATCAGGTCTGGTTATTAGATTGAGGCATCTGAGAAGAGTGCTTTTTCCTGAGCCAGATGGCCCACAGATTATTTTTGTCTCACCTCTTCTGACCTCTAAGGAAACTCCCTTCAGCACAGTAACGTTACCGTAACTTTTATGAAGGTCTTCTACCCTTAGAACAATGTCGTCTGGCATAGATTACATCCTCCCTATCAATCCAGGTATCTTGGTCTTCTCATACACCATATTCACTAGTTTTGTACCTCCATAAGTTAATACTATGAATAATCCTCCTGCTATAAAGTATGGCAGAAGTGGCTCAAGGGTTGCCATGACAACGTATCTTGTTCTAGTAAGAATCTCCATAACTCCAAGTACAAAGCATATCGCAGAATCTTTTAATATTATAGCATATTCATTCACCCATCCCGGAAAAGCTATCCTTAAAGCTTGAGGTAGAATTATATGATATATTCCTTGAAGCTTGCTCATACCGAGCGTTCTCGCAGCTATGTACTGTCCCTCACCTATTGACTGTATAGCCCCTCTAAAAATCTGAGATTGGTATCCACCGCTTCTAAAACCTAAAACCAGGATGCTGCACGTCGGAGGGTCAAGCTTGTAGCCTAGAGCTGGAAAGACCCCCCAGTAGAAGAGGAAAAGTAATACTAGTAACGGGACGCTTCTAAAGAACCATGCATAAACTTCTACGATAGCTTTAAGGATGCGGTGCCCATAGACTTGAGCTATAGAAAGGGGTAAGCCTATAATGAATCCGAGAGCTAGTCCTCCAGCTACTAGACCTAACGTCCACCATACTCCTTCAAGAATATATGGAAGGTAATCCCAAACAGTCACCATCAGCCTCGGAAGTTTAGAATACATACTCATATAAAACCATAAATGCTTTTACTAAGTCCGTTGAACAATTTTGTCCGTAAATGAAATCAGCACAAGATGCGTGGTCTTATTTATCATTTTCATAAAAGATGACATGGGCTCAGCATCATCACCATATTACTGTGATGGAGGAATCTGTCTAGATCCTGGAGAATCTCTAGAAAGATTTATTTAGGATGAACTAAAAATCTAATACGATGTCTGAAGGATGTAATAAGGAAAATATATTGAAAAGAAGAATTTCAAGGAGGAAGGCTATAGGTACGGCTGCTAAAGTTGCTGGGTCGGCCGTCGCTGGCTTAGTCATCGGAGGCGTTGCAGGATACGTACTCAAGCCTGGGGCTCCACCAGTTGAAAAGATTCAAACAGTAACCGAAACCAGAACAGTGACGGCGACAGTTAAACCTAAAGGAAAGTTCACTGAGCCGCCGCCGGCGGGAGCTGAGGTTGTAATCATTCATGGGTTTGATGCTGCTTACCCGCCTTTCACGGAGGTTACACCAACAGGCGAGGCACAAGGATTCGATGTAGATGTTGTGAAGTGGATTGCGAATAAGTATGGATGGAAGGTAGTTCCGAAGCCATGGGATTGGGCAACTATAGTAACCGCATTGGTTGAGGGAGACATAGATATAATTGCTTCAGGGATGACTCATACAGCTGCGAGAGCGGAGAAAGTATGGTATTCTATACCATACTACGTATACTATCACCACTTACTGGTTTTAAAGGATGAGACTAGAAGTATGGAGGAGATCTTGAATTCTGGGGAATACATTTCATGCCAGCTTGGAGCTACGAGTGATGAATGGGCTGAAAAGCTTCTAAAGGAGGGCTATAAATTTAAGAAGCTAGCGCTAGACTCATATGCACTTGCATTTGAAGCAGTCCTAGATAAGAGAGCTGTAGCAGTAATAAGTGATAGTGCTTTCACCCAGCCGTACTTCAAAGAGAAGCCTGAAATAGCTGCAAAATTTAGGGAAGTTGGAAGATTAGGTGGTATATCCACCTACGCGATAGCTACCAGACCGGAAGATTACTGGTTGAGGAACATGATAAACAATGCATTAAGAGAACTGATGGACAGCCCATTATGGAATGAGCTGCTCGATAAATGGGGTCTAGCCTAGACCTCTCCTTAAAATTCCCAAATATTTTTTCATCTAAGCAATCTTGACTTTGGTCAATAATTGATTAAGCCTATGGATAAATTATTTAAGAAACATGTTCCCTCTTCTAATAGATAAGTATGGATTACTTAGATATTTATGAGGCTCTTATCGATGAGCTTAAGAAAGGTAGGGCTATCGTTTTAGCAACTATTGTTAAGAAGATAGGTTCTGCTCCAAGAGATATAGGTGCCAGGATCTTAATCAAAGAAGATGGCTCGTTTATTGGAACACTTGGCGGCGGATCTTTTGAGATGATGGTTTGGAAAGATGCTCTTGAAACCCTTAGAGAAGGTAAACCTGCATTAAAGAAATATGTTTTTAGAAGAGAGGGGGTAAGTGAAGGTGCAGAGACGGGTTTAATATGTGGTGGAGAGGTTGAGGTTTTCATGGATGTGTTAAGGCCTGTTCCTAGAATAATATTGATCGGTGCGGGTCACTTAGCACAAGCAGTCTCAAAGGTAGCATCAATCCTTGGGTACAGGCTTGCGGTAGTAGATCTAGATCCTGAATTTGTAAGTAAGGAGAGATTTCCAGATGCCGAAGAATTAATTGTTTCTAGAGATCTTGAGGATTGGGTGGGGAAGATGCAGCCTACAAGTAATGATATAATCTTGGTAGTTTATGGTGGAGTAGAAGAAGACTATAAAGCATTGAGGGTTTCCCTTAAGACGAATGCAAGATACATAGGATTACTAGGTAGTAGGAGGAAGTGTATGGAGTTTTTGAGGAAGCTTAGAGAAGAAGGTTACAGAGATGAAGAGCTTAGAGGGAGATTATATATGCCTGTCGGTATAGATATCGGTGCAGATACACCTGAAGAGATCGCGGTAGCAATAATAGCTGAACTCATAAAGGTAATGAAAGGCGGGTCGATGAAGCATTTATCAATAATCCAAGATTGAGGATATCATTCTCGTAAGATATCTTGTTGTTTAAAAGCTTGGAGTAAAAAGAATATATAGGGGCCAGTAAGATAAATTGGCATGAGTGTAGATTCTGAGATTGTACTGTTAAGAGAGAGGATAGCTAAGCTGGAAGCGAAAGTGGAAGAACTGAGTAAGCGGGTAGATTCGCTCTCCTCTTATGTAAGAACATTATATGAGTATATGCAGAGGATTGGTTAACGGATCATTATCTCGCAAGAAAAAAATAATTAGATGTTAAGGAGGAGGTGGAGGTGGTGCGCCCGCTCTCCGCTCAGATGGCTTCCATACTAGTCAGAGGATGCTTCCGATCAAGGCCAGTATGAATCCAACTATGAAACCTCCATTTGTGGTGAAAAGACTTAGAATCGAGAATATCAATACTAGTATTGAGCCTATCCTAACTCTTGATGGGTCGCCCGAGTTGATCATAATTGCGCCTATTATAATTATTATTCCGAGGATTACTCCTAGAATACCTAAGAAGATAAGTAAGGCTCCGAATCCTCCTAAGAATGGTATAAGCATCATGGCTCCACCAACTACGCCTGCAAGAGTGGAGACTATTAATGAGCCGATGAGGATAAAGATTCCTCCGATTAGAGATAGTACAAAAGCAGCTGTAGGACGCTCAACAGGCATGCCTAATGCTTGCTATGACATCTTTAAAACTTTTTCTACCTATTTCCAACTTAGTATTACTTTTAGGGGAAACCTGTAAAAGCATCATTTAATGGGGGAAAGTTTAAGGTTCTGAGCTACGTAAGTCTATCAAAGACTACGTAGCTCTTGGGTTCACAAGTTTTGGGCTCCTCTTGGGTTCATTGGAGCCTTCATCAGCTCATCGAAGAGCTTTAGGGTTGGAGGAAGCCCCTCCATCTGAAGGTACAGGTTTATGGCTGCGTTGAGCTGCCTGTCCATACTCAACCCGCATCTACATTCATGTATTGCTCCTTTCGAGGCATTAACCATCCCACATCTAGAGCATCTTCTAGTAGAGTTCTCTGGGTTGATGAGCATAACTTCTGATTTATAGCTAACGAATATTATTATTGTCTTCCAACCGCTCTTCGAGTTATCCCTATTATGCTTTCTTGAGCTGCTAAGCATCTTCTCCTTTCTTAAGTCTTCAAACCCGTGAATGTAGCCTTCGAACCCTCTGGTAATGAATGTTGTCAGCTTATGGACGTAATCTTAAGTATTCCTTGTATAGTTTTATGCTCACCTTTATCCTCCAATCCTTAAAAATATATAGTGTCTCCTTGATCCTAACAAACTTCTTCTTAACTGCTGGTTTCTCTCTCCTCCTCTCTCCTTTAAGGTAGCTCCTCCTCCATGATTTCAGTATAGAGTAGGCTTGTTTTATTGCTGAGTCAACGTAGTGCTCGGAGTAGCCCCAGCCCCCCATCAACAAACCCCTCAGATAACGGTTTTTGAAGCTGCTATCCTTTGGAATTACTGGTATAAGCCTCTTCCTCTCTTCCTCATCGCGCTTCTCAATCCATTTGATTCTAGCCCATATCTCATCGACTGCCCGCTGCAATAATAGCCTGTAAGCTTTAAGAAACCCTCTAACATCCCTGATATGAGCTTCCCGGCATCTTCAACAACCTCACCGTATTTATGCAACCTCATACCGTAGAGCTTCTCCATAAACAGAAAATACCACTTAAGTCTATATAAGCCAATCTATTTTAGAGCTGCCGTCTACGGCGGTATTTTACTTGTAGGATTCTTCGTGATTTTTTCTGATGCTTTCTGTATTGCTTTAATTATATTGATGTATCCTGTACACCTGCATAGATTTCCCTTAATGTATTCAATTATCTCTTCTCTGCTTGGGCTCCTATTTTCATTAAGTAAAGCTTTTGCTGTTATTATAAATCCAGGGGTACAGTATCCACACTGGATTGCACCTTCTTCTATGAATGCTTCTTGGATTGGGTCAAGCTGTCCATCCTTAGCTATTCCCTCTATCGTTGTGATTTCTCTTCCAGCCACCTCAACTGCTAATGTTAGGCATGACAATACTGGCTCACTATCAACCATTACAGTGCATGCTCCACATTCTCCTATGCCGCATCCATACTTAGTTCCAGTTAAACCCAGCTTCTCTCTAAGAACGTTGATTAATAGCTCATTAGGCTTAACATCAACTATCTTTCTAGCACCATTAACAATTAATTCTATCTTCATTTTATCACCATCTTATTCACTACCATGTTTAAAGCATCTCTTACCAATGTTTTCGAGACCTCCCTTCTATACCATTCTGTGGACCGCATATCTGTTATAGGTTTAATCTCTTCTGAAACTATTTCTTCGACTTTCTTGATATTTTCTTCATTAAGAGACTTATGCTTGAGGTATTCTTCAGCTCTGAATATTCTTAGTGGGGTTGGAGCAACAGCTCCTAACGCTATTCTAAAATCTTCGGCGACATCACCGTTAAATCTGAGGAGTAATGCGATATTGACTTTAGCCAGGTCCATGCCAACCCTGGAGATCTTCAAGAAGCTACTTACAGAATCTCTGGGAGGATATGGTATGAATATCTCTGTAACGATCTCATCATCTCTTAAACAAGTCTTCCCAGGTCCAGTGAAGAAATCCCTAATCATTATCTTTCTCGCTGTCTCTAAATTTTGAGCTGTAACTATGGCTTCGTAGATTAATAGAGGTGGAGCAGAATCTGCGGCTGGGCTAGCATTACATATATTGCCGACTAGGGTTCCCATGTTTCTTACTTGTATTGAAGCTATAGACTTAACTGCCTGGTGTAATGCTTCGAACCGTTCAAAGACAATTCTACTCTTCTCTATACTTCTTAGTTTTGTAGCAGCTCCAATCCTTATACCTGAACCTTCTTCAATAATGTAATCTAGTTCTCTAATCTTACTTAAGCTTACTATATGTTTAGGCTCTTTTTTACGCAGCTTCATATCTACTATTAGGTCTGTTCCACCTGCAATTATCCTAGCTTGACCTCGATATTCCCTCAATAATTCCAATGCTTCTTCAAGAGTTTGAGGAGCATGATAAGTAAACTCAACTGGGATGATATGCGTATTAACGAGATTGACATAATCTGCTCTCATGAATTCACCTCTACTCATCGGTTAATTTCTCAGCTACCACTTTCATAGGCTCTCTTCCCTCTTTCCCTCTTAGTTTCTCCAATAGCTTCTCAGGGGTTATGGGTAGCTCGTAAAATCTTATTCCAGTAGCATTATAGATTGCATTAGCTATTGCTGCTATTGCAGGGTTCTGTGCCCCTTCTCCCAGTCCTTTTGCCCCGAATGGTCCTGTAGGCTCATAAGTTTCTACAAAGAATGTCGTAATCTCTTCAGGTATATCTTTAGCAGTAGGCATCTTATAATCTATTATGAACCCTCTACATTCTATATCTCCAGTATCTTTACTGTATCTTAAGTCTTCAAGGATTGCCCTACTCCAACCCATCATGAATCCACCATGGAGCTGCCCTTCTGCAAGCTCTGGATTAATAACTGTACCAATGTCTGCGCCAATAACTACTCTTAACGATTTAACGATCCCTGTCTCAGTATCTACAAGTACTTCAACAAAGTACCCCGTGAAGTGGGGTGGGCAAGCAGGGGGTCTAAAGCTTTCTATTGCAGCGATCGTCCCCCAATTCTTTATCCTAGCAAGGGTTGCAAGCTCTCCAAGCGTTATCTCCCTTCCAGATACGCCTTCAACATATATTACTGCTTGCCCTCTTTCTTCATCAGGCCGAATCTTTAATGTATGTGGGTAAGCATTTAGCACGTTTGAAGCTAATTCTAATATCTTCTTCTTTACTTGTCTTGCAACATTCAATGCTGCTCCCCCTCCAGCATAGACCCCTCTTGAAGCATGAGTGCATACATCGTAGATTGTTGTCTGTGAGTCAGCTGAAACTATATTTACATTCTTTAATGGTAACCCAAGCTCCTCAGCTATTATCTTGGCGTGAGCATCCAGTGTTCCTCCACCTTGGTCGATTAATGCGGTAATATAATCAACTGTTCCATCTTCATTTACTTTAAGGATTGCTCCAGAATAATCGATTACTTGGCTTGGTATAGGTGATCCTGCACTTGATGTATGGTATCCTCTGGCCATCCCTATCCCTCTCCTATGCCTGCCTTTCTGCTCTCCAGGCTTAGGTCTATTCTTCCAGCCTATCAGTTCTGAGCCTTTCCTCAATATTTCTTCAACCCCGCAACTCTTGATTATAGATTTTACTGTTGGCCCTTGACCCCAGAATAGGTCTCCTTCACCTATGTAGTTTTTGAGTCTAAATTCTACCGGGTCCATCCCAAGTATCTCTGCAAGTTCATCCATTATTGTTTCCACAGCCCATGTTACCTGTGGGTTACCGTATCCTCTATATGCACATGAAGGTATCTTGTTTGTGTAGACTGCTACTCCAATATATTTTATCGCTTGTAGCTTGTATAGAGATACCCACCACCCTGCGCATGTCCCAAGTAGCGGGTAAGCTTGAATTTGATGGGCGCCTACATCCATTACGTTCTCCATGTATCCACCAGTGAGTTTCCCATCTCTCGTTGCACCTATCTTGAATCTAAAAATCATCTGGTAACTGCTATGTTCATGCATATCTTCTTCCTTTGTGTATGCTAGCCTAACTGGTCTCCGAGCTTTAAGAGCTAATGCAACAGCTATAGGGACTACAATATTCGTGTGTATGCTCGAGCCGAACCCTCCTCCTAGAGCAAGCTTCTTTACGTTTATCTTGCTTACAGGTATATTGAAGATCTCGCTTATTAGTAGCCTAGTATTATGGATTGTCTGAGTTGTACACCATATTGTTACACCTCCATCTGGTTCAGGATTTACAACAGCAACTTTTGGTTCAAGCTGGTTATGGTATCCTTTGCTAGTTCTAAATTCTCTCTCAATTATTATGTCTGATTTCTTGAAAGCTTCTTCTAAGTCTCCTTCCTCAAGTTCTAGCTTACAAGCAATATTATTCTCTACATTTATCAACTTATCCTTGAGTATAATCTTTTCATGTATCTTAGGTGCGCCTTCTCTAATCGATTCCAGCGGGTCAAATGCGGCTTCGAGGGCTTGATACTCTACTTCTATTAGCTCTAAAGCTTTCTGTGCTAGTTCTTCTGTTTCAGCAGCAACAGCCGCTATGGGCTCTCCAGCGTATGCAGGTTTATCTGTTAATAACCTCCAATCCTTGTATGTTGCGTCTGGAGTGCTTACAAGCCTTGGGCAGAACAATCTATCAGGTACGTCTTTGAAGGTTACTACGATCGCTCCTTTTTCTTCTGCTTTACTTGTATCTATCTTCTTTACGAAAGCATGTGGGAACGGGCTCTTCAAGACTCTTGCATGAAGCATGTTTGGAAGATATATGTCTGATGCATACTTCTCAGCTCCAGTAACTTTTCCTAATGCATCTTTCCTAGGGGTCTTCTTACCAATGGCATGAAAACTCATATAGACCTAAAAGAAGCCTCTCCAGCGACCTTATTAACGTTAATTAATTGTGTTAACACTGACTTATCATATTCCCAAGTAGTGTTCTTTCACGTGCTCATTTTCTCTAATTTCATGGCTATTTCCAGACAACACTATCCTACCATTTTCCAAGATATATACATAGTTGGATAGCTCTAGAGCATGTGTTGTATGTTGTTCAACCAGTAATACTGTTATTCCTGACTCTTTAAGCTTTTTTACTGTATTAAATACCTCATCAACCACGAGAGGAGCTAGACCTAGACTTGGCTCATCAAGTAAGAGCATTTTAGGGGAGGACATTAGAGCTCTACCAATAGCAAGCATTTGAGATTCTCCTCCACTTAATGTTTTTGCTACCTGCATCTCTCTTTCTTTTAGGATTGGAAACAGTTTATAGACTTTTTCAAGAGATTCTTTTATATTCTGTCTAGCTCTTCTATTGTAAGCTCCCAAAAGTAAGTTTTCTTTTACAGTAAGGTTTGGGAAAATTCTCCTTCCTTCGGGTACCGTGCTTATTCCCAGCTCATTTCTTAAATGAGGAGGGTACTCTGTAATGTCAATGTTGCTGAAGATTATTCTTCCACTTCTTGGTTTTAGAAGTCCTGAAATAGTTCTAATTAAAGTGGTTTTTCCTGCTCCGTTTGGACCAAGTATGGAGACAAGATTACCCTCATCTACTGTTAAAGATATGTTATACAGAACTTGCATATCTCCGTAAGAGACGGAAACATCTTTAACCTCAAGCAATGCTTTACTCATCTAACCACCCCTAAATACGCCTGGACAACCCTGGGATCTTTAGAGACCTCAGTTGGTCTACCTTCGGATATCTTCTCACCGTGATGTAAGACTATAATCCTGTCTGAGACATTCATTATAAACTTCATTACATGCTCGATTACGCAGATGGTTATCTTTTTTTCTTTATTGATTTTTCTAAGCAATTCTATAAGTTCATTTATCTCAAATGGATTAAGTCCAGCTGCAATCTCATCTAAGAGCAGTAGTGATGGTCTAGTCGCTAAAGCTCTACCCAGCTCAATCAACTTTGTTTGAACTAGATTACATTCGCTGCAATGTCTACTTCTTATATAGTTTAAGCCTATTAATGATAATGTTTCGTCAACTATTTCCCTTACTAGTCTCTCCTGATTAGCGGACTTAAAGGCTCCAACTTTGATTGCTTCTTCCACGGTTAAAGATGGAAAGGGTTTAGATACTTGAAAAGTTCTAGCAATACCAAGATGGCTTACCTTATGTGGAGGTAAGCCCGTTATATCGTTATCTCTGAATACTATTTTCCCATTGTCAGGTTTATAGAAGCCTGTTATGACATTGAAAAGTGTCGTTTTGCCAGCACCATTAGGTCCTATTATTCCAAGTATTTCGCCTTCCTCGGCATCAAACGATACGTTGTTCAATGCTATTAACCCACCAAATCTTTTCACTATATTTCGAACCGATAAAATTGTGTTCTCCATTTTCTTTCACTTCTATGAGATAGCGGTTTTCAATTTTTGAAATATTGTCTTAATCCAACTTGAAACACCTTCTGGCTTGTATAGAATTATTAACATTAGAATCGCCCCATAAAATATTAAGTGGAGTCCCTCAACATATGAACCCAGAGTGGTTCTTAAATATTCTGCAAGCCCGCCAAGAATGAATGTAATAATCAGTGGACCTGCAACTGAGCCTAGACCTCCAACTATACCGAGGACAGCTACCTGTATGCTTAGCCAGAAATCAAAGTGGGAGGGATGGATGTAGCCTGTTATACATGCGTATAGTCCTCCTACTGTTCCTACCATGAAGCTGTAGAGGGTTAAAGCATACAATTTATATTTTCTAGCGTTTATTCCCAGCATTTCAGCGGCTTCCTCATTATCTCTAATAGCTATCAAGTAGTATCCGAGCTTAGCTTTCTTAATCAGTACATTTATTAGTACTGTGGTGATGAGAAGTGCTCCTAGAATATAAAAATACACGATGTAGGTTGAGAATCTAAGATGGTAAAACGACCATGAATAATAAGGGAGGTACCTCTCGGCTGGACCACCGACATCTTCCCATAACAGGAATAATGTCTTAAGTATTGGGACAAGCGCAGCTGAGGATAAAGCATACCATACTTCTCTTATGCCGAATCGGAATGTAGGATAACCTATTAGTAAAGCAATAGAGGAAGCTGTTAAGCCTCCTAAGATCATGCCAAGCCAAGGTGTTAATTCAAACCTAATCAATAGGGTTCCAGCTACGTATGCTCCTAACCCTAAGTATGCGCCTGCCGCAAGATCTAATTGTCCAGCGAGTCCACCTATCAAATTCCATGCAACGACTATTATTGCTAACAATGTAATGGTTGTAGCGATAAAAATATAGTAGTTATTGAAGTTTAGCAAGAAAGGTATAGCTGCAAAAGTGATAGATAAGGCAAGCATAGAAATTATTTCTCTACGTTCTAGAGATACCAATATTTATCACCTTTTCGCAAATAATCCAGTCGGCTTAAACCATAATATGAGTATAAATATTAAGTATATTATTATCTCTCTAGCCCTAGGATCCCAGAAGGTTAAACCTACTGATTCAGATGTGCCTAAGATAAGACCTGATAATAAGACTCCTGAAACGGCGCCTAAACCCGCCATAGCTACTATACACCAACTCAATAAGCCATATAACAATCCCGTAAGAGGGTTAACTTGCTGGAAAGTCATTATGAGTGAGCCTGCTAAGCCTATCATAGAGGAGCCCAGACCGAATGCAAATGCATACATCTTTCTCACATTAATCCCCATTAGGGAGGCAGCTTCAACATCGTCTGTTACGGCTCTTAATGCTATTCCTAAATAAGTCTTCGTTAGAAAAAGATGCAATATTACGAGAGAAATGATACTTATCATTGCTGAGAGTAGCCTACTCATTGTTATAACATAACTACCCAGTTGTAAGGTTCCGGTAAACATCGTGTAAGGTATGCCTCTAGGCTCAGCTTTAAACAATGCGAGAATTACGTTTCTTAGTAGTATTAGCAGTCCGACTGTGACGGCTATTTGAGATAAGGGAGGGCCTGTTACTACCTTATTTATTAGTAAGTAATATACGCCTATCCCGAAAATGAAGAACAAAGGTACCGTTAAGAGAGGTGATAAAGCAGGGTCTAAGTTTAAAAATGCATTTAGTACGAAGACTACATACATAGATAGCATTACGAACTCTCCATGCGCAAAATTTATTATGTTCATTACACCGAAAATTAGGGCTAAACCCATCGCAGCAAGAGCATATACGCAACCCATAAGTAGACCATTGAAAATACTTTGTATCAGGAGCTCAATCATTTTCCATCACATAAAAATAAAGGATGGTTTTAGGGTCTAGGGAATACTGGTTCTCTTTGAGCGGTTTCAAATGGGTAGACTAACGATGGTTGCCCCTCAATGACTTGTAGTACTACAGCTTGAGCATACATATTATCTCCTTTAACATCAAATTTAATGTGTCCAGAAGGATATGTGTCTGCTGCTGGCCCACTGGATATATCGAGTCTTAAGAAGGCTTCTCTGAGATTATCCGGATTTAATGGATCTTGCGGATTAAGTTTTGCAGCCAATTCCAAAGCTTCCTTAACCGTCCATAAACTATAAACGATTATGCCTCCTGCCTCCGTTGGGATCTTACCATATCTATTCTTAAAATCATCAACGAACTTCTTATTATAAGGAGTACTCTTCGCAGGATCATAGCTGTAAGTCTGAGAGAAATATTCTACTGCTTTACCTGCTGCTTTAATAGAGTCAGGGTCAGTATATCCACACCCTCCCGCACCAGCAATAAATTTTGGATTGAATCCCATTTCAAATGCTGTTTTTGCGAAGAGTACTCCATCATAGAAATAGGGTACAGAGACTACTACATCAGGATTTGCTGCCTTTAGTCTGGTTACGATCGGCGTCATATCTGTTATATCATAGGGGTACTCGATCTCCGCGACTATTGTTAATCCTTTATCCAAAGCTCTCTTCTTAGCACCTAATGCAACATATCTTCCGAAAACAGAGTCTTCATTCATTATTGCAATAGTCTTCACTTCTACGCCTTTCTTTTTTGCTGATTCAACGATGAAATCAACAGCAGTAGCACCGTGGATACTGGCTTTGGGGGCAGCTCTAAAGAAGTATTTCCATCCGCTTTCAGATAGAAAATCTACCAAAGCATCTGCTACCAAGATTACTTTGCTTCTCTCTGTTACTTCAGCCATTCCAGCAGTATGTCTACTAATGTAAGCACCTACAATTATCGGAACATTCTCAGTTGATATTAGTTTTTCAGCAGCAAGTTTTGCGCCTTCAATAGTGTCTTTGCTATCTTCTATTATCAGCCGAAGTTTCGTTCCTCCAAGATTCTTTATACCGCCTTCAGCATTGATATGCTCTATGACTAATTCTGCTGCTTGACGTGCTTCAATTCCGAAAACCGCATGTGCTCCCGTTAAAGGCTCAACTAAACCTATCTTTATTTCTTTTATAGTTGGCCCGGGCGGTGGCAAGGTAGCATAGTAATAAGTTACTCCAGCAACGATTGCTATAACTAGTATAATTCCTATTACTAACGCAGGTTTACTGATCGATTTTCTTCCACTCATGTTACTATTCATTGTTGACCTAGCATATATTTTTTGCGTCGCATTTATTGTCCACCCAACTTTTACTTAAGCTTTTCCTATCATAATTTTTAAATCTTTAGATAACGAGCTCGTAAACTATTCTCCAAATTCTGTTTTATTTTGATATATCTTATGAATAAGGAATTATTACCTAAAGGGACGTAAGTAATACAATTATCTTATGACCTCGAAATTAGTTAGGCTAACAAGATACTGGAATAACTTGTTGATGAGAGTTTATTAGAATGAATGGTGCTATCTTATTCTTACGTCTTTATGGATTTGTTAGGATTCTTTTTGTCGAGGTCCTCTGGAGTATCAATATCTATGATGGTGTATTGGCTTGATTCTACTTCTACTATCTCTTCTCTGTACTTCTCTACTAGTTCTTTGAGACCATGTTTTTCTTCTGTTATCTGCATTATCTCGCTGAATAGTTTGCTTGAGAACAGTATTGGGTGACCGTGTCTTCCACGATGTGATGCAACAATAATTGCAACATTAGTTATCTCATATACTTCTATTAATCTATCAATATCTTCTGGGGTAATGAATGGAACATCGGCTGGATGGATCATGACTGCGTCTACTTTACCTATTACTTGTTTTACACCAGTTTTTACAGAGCTGCTCTGCCCTTCTTCATACTTTGGATTATAGACTATTTGGATCCTCTCATCCTCTATCTCTTTAATTTGTTGTTTTATCTTTTCAGCTTCATATCCTGTTACGATTAATATTCTGTTAACTTTAGAGTTTAGAGCAGTTTTAACTATTTTCTTAATCATGGATTCTCCGTTAATTTTTGCTAGAAGCTTGTTCCCTGGAAATCTTGTTGATTTTCCTGCTGCGAGTATTATTAATGCAATCTTAGACTTCCTTTTCATCTTTTCCACGTATATTTGATTCTTCTATTTATGCTTTGTAGGTGGGATGTGAAGGCTTATGATATTGGGTTCTTGTTGGCTATCTTGGATTACGTCTTAGACTTAATGGGTTTTGACGCGAGGTTTGAGGGGTGTAGGTTTGGGAGGCCCGCTAGGCTTTACGTTAAGGCCTTGGTCTTGAAAGAGGTTTGTAAGGCTAGCTTGAGGTATGCTGAGAGCCTATCCCAGACGCATCTAGGTGTTAGGATACCTAAGTCAACACTACATTACTGGGAGGTTAAG
>Ga0080004_1122648_pt1 | contig 22355 bp, 17 predicted proteins | sample WasSprMetagenome_FD_69207 | JGI IMG/M metagenome (GOLD analysis project Ga0080004, IMG submission 69207) | Sulfidic aquatic microbial communities from Washburn Spring, Yellowstone National Park, USA - WS (SPADES assembly) (version 2) | ecosystem: Environmental > Aquatic > Thermal springs > Hot...
TTAGCTTTAAGTTATAGGGCAAATCTCTTGTCTGAAAATACCCTTCTTCAATTTCAAAGCTGTCTTTACCGAGATGGAAAACGCCAACCAAATCAAAGTATGGGTCAACTGCTGAAGATATATACATCTCAGAATAATTGAAGTTAAAACCTCTTTCTGCATTATATGGTGCGTGACCATGACCATGATCTCCGTGAATATGGAAAAATCCGTGATTGAATCCCGGAATGTTAACTGATTTGTAGGTATCATCTGTAAGACTTCTGCTTACATAAGAAAAGTCTGTAATCAAAGATATATCAGGTACAAACTTAGCCTGCGAGAATGGATTAGATAGTATTTTATCAATAGTGCTCTCAGTTTTTAAGTTTTGTAGTTTCTCCTTTGTTTGATTTAAAACTTCCTGTTGTTGCTCTAACTGGTTCAATCTTTCTTGAAGTTTAATTATAATCTCTCTTTGCTTTTCAAGTTCTTTTTTTAAGTCCTCTACGTTCTCAGCGTATGAAAATGTAAATAATACCAACGTTGCAAGTAAGTATTTTTTCATAGTACACCTCCTGTTTTTAGTTTTAAAAAGTTAAATAGTGAAAAGCTTAGATATCAAGCTAATACAGGAGGTGCTCTTGGATTTTTATTAGATGTTTTTTGAGATTTTAAGATTGTTGTTTTGAATATTATTGGAAAATCTTGATTAAAAGTTTGTATCTCATAAGTAAATTCAAGAGAATTTGGGTCTTCTGATTGTTGGTTTAGTTGCAGTACGCAGACCTGACAATCAGTATGATGCTCTCCATCTTTATGATGGTGTGTCAGGGTTAAACTATTTGCAAATAATAGTAATGTGCTTATTAATAAGCTAAGAAGTCTGCTAAGTTTTAACATGTTAATATTGTTATTATAACATATATGTTGGGTGAGAAATTTAAAAAATATGAGATTCTTCGCCGGCTGTAGAATGATATGAAGGAGTATAGAAAGACAATATTCTTCGCCTTAGTTTTAGAATGACAATCAAAGTTTAATTGATTTTTAGTCTTAGTTGAAATTATAAAGCATCCTCAATAGCCTATTCGAATTAACCTATGATAAAATATAAAAACCATGATAAAGAATTTTTTTGCTTTAACTTTAGTTATTTTAATAAGTTCTTGTGCTAACCCTCAATCGTACGAAACTGATTTAAGAGTCGGGGATGGGAAATACTTATACGAAATGGGTGTATCTTACTTAAACAGCGGAAATAATGCAATGGCAATTAAATATTTAGAAGAAGCATTAAAATCTTATGATAAACCAGAGGTCTACAATGCTCTTGCTCTTGCTTATCAATTTGCCGGAGAGTTTGCTAAGGCTGAAGACGTTTTCAGGCTTGGAATAGATAAATATCCTAATTATCCAGAATTATTAACAAATTACGGAATTCTGCTGGCAAATCAAAAAAAGTTCAATGAAGCAATAAGAAACTTTGAAAAAGCTATAAACAATCCTACATATTCAGGAAAAGAAAAGGCTTACTATAACCTTGGTATGGTATACCTTCAATTAGGTAAAGAAGATTTATTTTTATACAACTTAGAAAAAGCTTTGATGTTTAACAGCAATTTCGTAAACGCGTATATTGCCTTAGGAGATTATTATTTAGATAAATACAATGTGGTCCATAAGAAAGAAATGTTAAAAAAAGCCAGAGAATATTACTCAAAAGCATTAAATTATGTTATAAACGATCCTTTAGTCTTTTTTAGACTTGGAAGGGTTTATCATGAACTTGGAGATGACGATCTTGCCAAATACTACCTTGAAAAAGCCTTAAGGTCTGCTGAAAATAATGCAGGATTAAAAGAAGAAATTAGAAAGTACTTATTAGAAATTTTAGATAAACCAAAATCTAAAATCAACCTAAATGAAGAAAATAAAAAACATTCAAATGCTCTTGAGGATAAAAATAATGATGGAGATTCCATACTAAGTTTTAGAAAAGGGTGAGAAATGAGCAAAGGTAAAATTTACCTTTCGATAGTAGTTCCAATTTATAACGAAGAAGAAAATTTGCCAATCTTATATGAAAAAATAAAAACAGTAATGGAAGAGTTAAAAAAGCAGTGGAATGAAAAGGATTATGAAATCATTCTTGTAAATGATGGCAGTAGCGATAAATCTTGGGAGATTATCAAAAATTTAGCTGAAAAAGATTATCATGTGGTTGGAGTTAATTTTAGGAGAAATTTTGGTCAGACTGCTGCCATGGCTGCAGGTTTTGATATAGCAAGAGGTGAAATAATTATAACTATGGATGGAGACCTGCAAAACGACCCAGAAGACATTCCAAAATTACTAGAGAAAATCAATGAAGGTTATGATGTAGTTAGTGGCTGGAGAAAAGATAGAAAAGATGCATTTTTAAGCAGAACGTTACCTTCCAAAATAGCTAACTGGTTAATATCTAAAGTAACAAAAGTCTATTTACACGATTATGGATGTTCACTAAAAGCTTATAGAAGTGAGATTGCAAAAAGTTTAGACTCTTATGGAGAAATGCATAGATTTTTGCCAGCTTTGGCAAGATTGGTAGGAGCAAAAATTGCTGAAATACCTGTTAAACACCATCCAAGAATATACGGAAAATCAAAATACGGAATATCAAGAACCTTTAAAGTAATTTTAGACTTAATATGGGTAAAGTTTTTGCTTGATTACAGAAACAAACCACTTAGAATTTTTGGTGGTTTTGGAATGCTATTTTCCGTCTTAGGCATTTTAGTTCTTTTATATCTATCATGTGTAAAAATATGCTTTGGACTACCAATTGGTCATAGGCCACTTCTAATATTTGGCGTTCTTTTCTTCTTAACAGGCATTCAACTTATTTCAACAGGTTTAATAGCTGAATTGATAATAAGAACCTACTACGAGTCTCAGGGTAAAAAACCTTATGTAATAAAAGAAATAATTCAACATCAATAAATGAACACAAAGAAGCTTCTTCATTTAATATTTTCATTAATTATTACAACAGCTTTTATAGTCCTATTTGAAAAATATATTGGTTTTGAAAACTTCTTAAATCTTTTTAAAAAGGTATCGGTCTATCAGTTTTTTATCGCTTTATTTTTTTACTATCTAAGCTATTTAGTAAGAACTTACAGATGGAGTTTTACATTAGACCTAAAAGAATTTAGCAAGCTTTTTAAACTTACAGTTTACAATACATTTTTTAATATCATCCTGCCTTTTAGAACAGGTGAAGTCTCTTTTTTTTATCTTCTTAAAAAGGAAGGAGTTCATATAGTAGACTCAACAATGAGCTTTCTCATTACTCGTATATTCGATGGTCTTGGTTTAATGGCGGTTTTTGCATTTAGTTATTTAACCTTTAAAGGATTTCTATCCTTAGCTTTGATATCATTTTTGATAATTCCTTTTAGCTTTTATATTTTTATTTTTATTTTAAAATTTATAAAACATGAAAAAGTTAAAAGTTACAACAAAGACAAACTTAGATTTTCCAATCTTGCATATATTTATCTTTTGTCTGTTTTAACTTTTATTTTGAAGTTTACAGCGTTTTATTTTGTTATACCAACTCAAATAGATATATCATTTTTCCAAACGATTTTAGCATCAGCAACTGCAGACTTGACAACCATCCTGCCTATTCATGGAATGGCAGGCATTGGTACTTATGAAAGCGGATACGCAGGAAGTTTAATATTTTTGTTTGACATAGATAAAAACACAGCGTTTTTAATGTCTTTTTTAGTACATACTTTTATACTTTTTTCAAGTAGTTTACTTTTTGTTTTGACTATAGTGTATTTTAAATTTCTTAAAAGCAAGAATTAGTAGAGCCTTGGATGAGAAATCGAGAATTTTTTGGATATTTAAAAAGAATAACCTTTAGACTTAATCATGTCCTAAAGATAGCAAAGTAAGACGGATGATAAACGAGAGGATTTTATTAACTTATCACTTCTCACCTCTCATATCTTTTGAATTTTGCAGAATTCCCTAACCGACACGTTTAACACCGATCTACTTATTAATTAACATAAATTAATATACGAAGTTTAAAATACTTCAAGTTTATCCTTTAAAAATTGCATCTAATTTTTCTTTTACTATTTTTGCAGTAATTTCTGCAACATATTCTTTTAGCTCTGTTTTTATCATTTTTTCAATTTCTCGCTTCATCAAAATTTCTGCATCTTTTGCTAAAGATCTTTTTAATTGATTTTTTATATCTTCAAGTTCTCTTCTAGCCTCATCTTGAAAGTCTATCTGAAGGTGATCAATAATTGTATTCATAGCCTTGTCGTTCTTTAACATATCTTTTACCATTTCCATCGCCAGCTTTTTTATATCCTCCGAAGAAATAGTAATATTAAAGTTAGTTACCATGATTTCTTCTCCTCCTATAGTTTTATTTTCTTTTTCTATTTCTTGAATGAACTCTGTTAAAGGTTTAGTAACAATTTCTTTTTTTTCTTCTGCTGTTTTTACTGCCTCTAATTTTTCTTCTTTTTCTTCTTTAACTTCCTCTTTCTTATCTTCTTCCACGTATCTTTGAATTCCTTCATTTAACTCCTCAGATGAAGATTCTGCAATATTTTCTTCTATATTAGTTTCAATACCGATTTCTTCAATATTAAAGTTTTCCAATTCTTTTTCTATGACTAAATTATCTATATTTAACAGGTTTTCCTCTTTATCTTCATTGAAAGATATATTAGTAGGTTCCAATTCTATGTTTCCAAATTCAATTTCAAATAAAGATTTATCTTCTACTTTTTCTGAAGCAGATTTGTTTTCAAATTCTATATCAAAGAAATTATCAAAACTTTCATCCTTGTTTTCTGATTTTACTCCTTCTTCACTTATTGATACTACATTAGGTTCAAAATCAATCAAACCTTTTTCTATATTGTATATATCTGTACTATTAAATAAGTCTTCAAATTTCTGACTTTCAAAATTTTCAGGTTCATTTTCTTTCTCATATACAAAAGCATCGGCTAAATTTTCAACTTGTTGAGATTGAGTTTCTTCTGTTTGGGTCATGGTGTTTTTCAACATTTCTGGTAGAATTGTGAGAGATTCTGTTTTTGATATAAATTCTATATTATCGCTAAAATTTTTTTTGTTTATAGGGTTTTCTGGAACAGTTAATACAAAATATTTTATATCCTTTTCACCCAATTTTCCAATCAAGTATTTCAGATCATCTTCTGCAAAAATTCCTGAAGAAGTATCATAAATAATCACTTTAAAATTTTTTTGTAGATGCTCTTTAATTAACGATAAACTATCACCATATACTTCAACGTTCTCTGTTTTTAATAGACTAATCAAGTTTTCTAAAAATTTTATATCATATGATACTACTGCAATAGCCATAAAAAAACCTCCCTAACATTTTATAAATTTCTTTTCGTCAAAAATTTTGTATAATTAAATTAACATAAAAAAATCTAATTTTGGAGTAAAAAATGCAATTTAAGGAAGTTGACTTACCTGGTATAGGGAAAAAGTTTTCTATTATTACATCGGGAAAGGAAAAAGTATCCGTAATCATTCATTTATCCGGCAAGAGAGAAATCTACTTTTTTGAAAAAGACGATTTCGATGAGCCTGTGTGCTCCTTTGTGCTTCATGAGGAGGAGGCAAATCAGCTCGGTTCTGTATTGATGGGCACATTTTTTAAACCTGAAGCTAAAGAAGAGAAAGAAATGTTCTTAAAAAATCTAATAATTGAATGGATTTCTTTGGAAAGAAGCTCTCCCCTTGTAAACAAAAGCATAAAAGAATCTGAAATAAGAAAAAAAACCGGAGCATCGGTTGTTGCTATTATACGCGGAGATTTAACAATAACCAATCCATCACCGGATGAAATTTTAAGAGAAGGAGATACTATCGTATTAGTTGGAAATAAACAACAAATAGAGAAATTCTATGAAGTCTTTTACCCTGCTTGCGAGATAAGATAATGGAATATACTTCGGTAAATTTTTTATTAAGCCTTGGGTTAATTACCTCAGTTTTATTTATTGTTGGCTTAATAGGAAAATTCTTAAAATTTCCAACAATCATACTTTTCATATTTATTGGAATTATTTTCGGGAAGTATGTTCATGAAGATAAAACCTTAGAGCATTTAAGTGAAATAGGAATTGTATTGTTATTTTTCTATTTAGGGCTTGAATTTAATATTGCGAGAGCAATCGATGTGGCGAAGAGAATATGGGTTGTTGGCTTTGTAGATTTGTTTTTTAATTTTTTTGTTCCGGTAATTGTATTAAATATATTAGGATTTGAATTTTTAGTCTCTATATTGGGAGGTGCAATAGCATACGCATCTTCATCAGCCATAACCTCTAAGATAATCGTAGATGAGAAAAGAATCGCAAACCCAGAAACAGAAATGATCCTTGGTTTAATGGTCTTTGAGGATATCATTGCTCCGATAATGTTGGCTGTCTTAGCAGGATTTTTATCGGGACAAAATATAGAAGGAATTGCAATCGGAATAATAGCCATAAAGATCTTAGCAGTATTTTCCTTTGTATTTCTAATCTTAATGAAATTTAAAAATCAGCTTGCTTTATTGATTGACAAGATTTTAAACGAGGATTTATTTATATTATTTGCTTTTGGAGGTCTTTTAACTTTTGCAGGACTGACTTACTCCCTTGGTTTGTCTGAAGCATTAGGAGCTTTTTTAGTGGGTATGTTAATTTCTGAAACTGGAAAATCAGAAGAAGTTGAAAAAAGTATGTTATCTATTAGAGACCTTGCTGTTGCCATATTTTTCTTCCTATTTGGTGCAAATATTATATTAGATGAAAAATTATTAGACATTAAAACTATTTTGGCTTTGGTAATTCTAATCGTTATTTCTACAGTTGGTAAATTTTTAACCGGATACTTAGGGGGTAAAATATACGGACTGTCTAAAAGAGCCTCTACTACAGCAGGATTCTCGATAATCAATAGAGGCGAATTTTCAATAGTTATATCAAAGCTATCTCCGGCAGCGTATCTATCATTTTTTGGTGTATACATATTTTTTATGGCTTTTATAGGTATACTTTTCGCCCAATATGCACCAAAACTGTCTAAGTTGATCGTAAAACCAAAGAAACATAAACCGAAAGTGCTTTCAAATTTTAACTAAGTATTAAAATTAATTAACATGTTGACCGTAATTCTAAAGCCATAGAAAGAATCTATTTTTTCTCATTTTTAAAAGAAGGGATTCTTCACTTCGTTCAGGATGTTCTATGTTAAATGTAAAGTGCAAAAATAAGAACGTTCCAAAATTTTTGTAAACTTGCTTTTCCGTATCATCCTCAGACTGTAAGCCGAGAGGTCTCTTTTTTGATTTGTTGACTTGAAAAGAAAAGTATGAGATTCTTCGCCGGCTGCAGAATGACAGTGTGGTTTTTGGACAGTCTTGGGATAAAAAGAGATTCTGCTCCGGCAGCATCTTTATTAAAAACTTTTTGAGACGCTTTCCCTCAACATATTGAGTTATAATTATTAGATATCAATTTTTAGAAGGAGTACAAATTATATGGCAGAAGGGATTTTAGAAAGCAGATTAGAGAAAATTAAAAAATTAACAGAAGAAGGAAAAAATCCTTACCCACATAGATTTAACATTACGACAGACCTAAAATCTGTTAGAGAAGGGCTTGAATTTGAGCCAGAAGATAAAGAGTACGTCATAAAAGGAAAAATAAAAAGAGTATCAAAAAAGGAAAACGATTACTTCATAAGATTTGAAGATTTAAACGGACATTACGAAATTCAAGTAGTATTTCCTCAAAAAGAAAAATTATCTCCAAATACAGTTGTATCTTTCAAAGGAAAATTAAAAAGAATTGATGGAAAGCTTACGCTTTTGGCTGAAGAAGTTTTGTTTGAAGAAGCAGGAGAAGATGTATCAACAATAAAAAATAGATACGACAAAGACCCGGAGAAAAAGCAAGTTGCAGTAGCCGGTAGACTAATAGCACTTAGAGACCAAGGAAAAGCCGCTTTTGGACATATCCAAGATTCGGACGGAAAATTGCAGGTATACTTTAACGCTGATATTCTCGGAGAAGAAAATTATAAAAAAGCAATGGACTTAATAGATATTGGAGATATTATTGGCGTAGAAGGTCATCTATTTAGAACTATGACAGGTGAGCTTACAGTAGAAGTTCATAACTATGAAATATTAGCAAAATCTTTAAGACCACTTCCGGAAAAATGGCACGGACTGAAAGATACTGAGTACAGATACAGATACAGATACTTAGATTTAATAGCAAATCAAAGAACAAGAGAAATCTTTAAAATAAGGTCTAAGGCGATAAAAAGCTTGAGAGAGTTTTTAGAAAGTAAAGGATTTATAGAAGTAGAAACACCAATACTTCAACCTGTAGCGTCAGGAGCTATGGCAAAACCTTTTATTACATATCACAACGCACTTGACATGAACCTGTATTTAAGAATCGCACCGGAGCTTTATTTGAAAATGCTTGTAGTTGGTGGATTTAACAGAGTTTTTGAGATAGGAAGGAATTTCAGAAATGAAGGAATAGACACAACCCACAACCCAGAATTTACGATGGTTGAGTTTTACGCAGCATACTTAGACTATAACGACTTGATGGTATTGACAGAAGAGTTGCTTAGAAAAATACTTCTTGATACAGTAGGAACGTTAAAAATAACATGGGAAGGTCAAGAGCTTGATTTTGAAAAGCCATTTAGAAAAGTAGCATTTTTTGAAGCATTAAAACAAAAAACAGGAAAAGATAAAGAGTTTTTCTTAGATTTTGAAAAAGCAAGAAATTTTGCAAAAGAGGTAGGAATAACAAAAGCAGATACATTAACCCATGCGAAAATTCTTGATAAACTTTTTGAGCATTTTGTTGAAGAAGACCTTATCCAGCCTACATTTGTAATAGATTTTCCAAAGATACTATCACCACTTGCAAAAACACATAGAAACGACCCGGATTTAGTAGAAAGATTTGAGCTTATCGTAAATAAAAAAGAGCTTGCAAACGCATATACAGAGCTAAACGACCCTATGGACCAAAGAGAAAGATTCATCCAACAAATCAGAGAAAAAGAGATGGGCGATGAGGAAGCAATGGACGTTGATGAAACATTCTTAACAGCTTTAGAGTATGGCTTGCCACCTACAGCAGGTGAAGGAATTGGAATAGACAGGCTTGTAATGATGCTTACAGACAATTACTCAATCAGAGAAGTGATCCTATTTCCAACCCTCAGACCAGAAGGGCATTAAAGATGGAAGAAAAAATAATAGGAACTCTCTTAGGCGCTGCAATAGGTGACAGTCTTGGAATGATGGTAGAAGAACTACCTGTTGATGAAGTTATAGAATTTTACGGTGAGCCTGTAAGAGATTTGCTTATTCCACATCCATCCTCACCATCTTACTTTTTAAGACCGGGAGAAAACACAAGCGAATTTGAAATCATAAAATTGATAGCAGAATCTATCGTTGAAAGAAAATTTATAGATACTAAATATATTATTGAAAAATACATTCAATGGCTTGAAAAAGGTCAAATCCACACTTACATTGACCCAACCTTTTTGCTTGCTATAGAATCCATAAAAGAAGGAACTGAAACACCACTAACAGGGTCTACAATAGACCACTCTCTCGTTGCTATACCTGTTGGAATTTATTATTACAAAGACCCATACCAAGCCTCAGAAGTAGCAAAAGCATTAACAATGATAACATCAAGGAATGAGATTGTTTTAGATGTATCATCAGCTTTAGCCGTCGCAATTGGAGAGCTTATTCAAAGTAGATTTTATTTAGAAGATGAATATGAATACTTTATAAAACTCTTAGAAAAATTCGTTCATAAATCTGAAACCAAAAAATATCTTCATAAGGTGTTAGACCTTTTAAAGAAAGAAGCAGATTATGAGAAAGCTATAAACGAGCTTGGAAATGGTAGCTACTGCTTAGAAAGCTTTTCACAAGCTCTATTTATCTTTTTAAAAACACCGTCAGATGTAGAAACTACAATCATTAAAGCTGCAAACTCTTATGGATACTACGGCGGCGACACAGACAGTATTGCATTAATCGCAGGAGCTTTTGCAGGTGCCTACAACGGTGAAGAGCAGATTCCGGAGAGATGGAAAAATCAACTGATGGATTATAATTATATTGTAGAATTAGCAAGGAAGTTTTTAGAAGTTATACCAATTTAAGGAGGAAATTATGGCAAAAGAAAAAAAGGGGAGACTACAAGAGAAGTTTTTAAATACAATTAGAAAAGAAAAAGTTAGATGTGATGTTTATTTGGTAAACGGTGTTAAGTTGGAAGGAAAAATAAAATATTTTGATAATTTTGTAATTCTTTTAAAAGAAGGACCAAGACAAGTTTTAGTCTATAAACATGCGATAACCACGATATCTCCTAAAAGAGAAATAGAGTTTGAATACAATCAGGAAGAAATAGAAGATGCAGAAGATTAATTACAGCTTAAGTTTATGTTTATATTGTAGTCAAGAAAATAACTTATAAAATAAAATGGTAAGTTCAATAAAAGTGAAATACTTTTCTGTTGGCTTAAAACTACATCTAAGTTTACCTTTCCTTAAATGGTTACTAACCGGTCTTTGACCAACATCCTTAGAACTTTAGTCTAAAGTCTGAAGAATTTAATAAAGATATACGTGAGACTGTTCCGAAAATTTACTCCTTCATTCTTAGCGAAGCGAAGAATCTCCTGATTTTCTTTTTAATCAAAAAAATCAAAAGATGAGATTCTGCGGACTCGTTCATCAGGATGACACAGAAAGACAAGCCTACAAAAATGTTGGAACACTCCCGAATTTATATAAAGACATATATTTAGTCGCAATAAAGCAATAAAACTTAATATAGAAAAAACTGTTTTATCTGATTTTTTACTTTTAGATAAAGTAAGGCAGAATATCAATCATGGATGATTTAATTTCCTAAAATTTAAAAGATGTAATTTACATAGATAATCATGACTTTATTATACAAACAATGTTTTAAAAGGCTAAAATTACTAATGATAAATGTCATGTCTTTTAAACTTGACAAGTTAAGAAATACGTGTTAATTTTATAACACTGTTTTATTAAATTTTATTAAGGAGGTTAGAAATGGAAGTACTTCCAGGACCTGCTGGTTATATTCCCACACCACCAGCTTTTGAGGGTGTTGAACTCCCGCCACCGGGTAAAGCACTCCTCTATGGCAAGATCGTAGATGAAGAGATGGCTATGAGAGAGGCAGCAAAGGCTATGCTCACACGAAAGAATCCTACAATATTCCCAGGACCTCTTGTACTATGGGGATGGAATGCTGGCGCTATGGAAAAGGCAAAGGCTGTTCTTGAGCTTGCAATGGAGATACCAAACTGCAGAATCATACCTATGCCCGACTATAGACCGAAGTATCCCAAAATAGACCCTGAAGCGGAGATAAACCCAAATCACCCTAACCTAACCATTCTTCACAACAAAATAGAAGCCTGTATTTTTGTGGGTGTTCATTGTCATTATGCTAACCTATCTTTGAGAATGATTAGAGCGGGTACTAATTGCTTTACTATAGCTATGTGCGCGGAGATGGGACATGAAGATGCCATGGTGTCCCTTAGAGATGTTCACGCAGATGAAATAAGAAGGTTTAAAGATGTTCTTGTGCAAGTCAGAGAAGAGTTAGGTATAAAGTGGGAGCCAAAGCTTCCTCCAGAGAATCCATCCTTGCCACCCGAAACTTACGAAAATTTATCCGTGGATGACTATGGAGAGTATTTATACTTAATAATTCCTAAAAAAAATGAGCATATAACTGAAAGCGAATAAAACAGGAGGTAGTAACATGCCAGAGCAAAAAGTTGTAGATACGGATTATCTTTTATTAGAAGCTCCAAGAGAGAAAAAGTTTATAACAGGTGCTCAAGCTATGGCGGAGGCTATAAAGCGTGCCAACGTTGATATAGCTATAGCATACCCAATTACTCCCCAGTCTGAGGTTATGCACCTTGTGGGAGACCTATGGGCTCAGGGGTACCTCAAAGACTACTACAGAGCTGAGGAAGAGTACGGTGCCATGTCTGCGATAGCCGGCGCTGTTAGAGGTGGTGTAAGAGCCTTTACTGCTACATCCGGACCTGGACTTTTAAGAGGTCTTGAAGCCATAGCATCCTGGCCAGGACACAGAATACCGGTAGTATTAGGAGTTTTAACAAGGGTAGTCAATGCTCCCCTTTCCATACAACCAGATAACGTCGAGATAGCTTACCTTCTAAACTGCGGTGCGGTTGTCCTTCATGCAGAAAACCAGCAAGATGTATTTGATTTCACATTAGCAAGTTTCGCTATTGCTGAGAAAGTAGACGTATACATTCCTGTGGCAGTATGTACAGAGGGCTTTTTCGTTACTCACGCAAAGGGTTATGTAAACATGACTCCCGAAGATATGAAATTGCCACCAAGAGACCCATACAAAGCTCCTGTTCCTCCAACTGACTGTGAGATACCGCCAGCAAGAATTCAAAGGGATGCACCCGTGCAAAAATCTAACTTTATGAGCTACCTAATTCACGCGGTATGGCAGCAGGAAGTTTGGTCCTCCAACATAAGAGCCATGAAATATATCTACAAATATTTAGGCGGTCCAATAGAGGTTGTTAACCCGGATGCTGAGGTGTTTGTGGTTGCTTCTGGTTGTGCAGCAGCTCAAGGTAGGGAAGCTGTCCGTTATGCCCAGTTGGAAGGTCTTAATGTAGGCTTAGTAAAGGTAAAATCTATTAGACCTTTCCCAGAAGAGGAATTGAGAGAAGTGCTCAAAAACGCTAAGGCAGTAATAGTTCCTGAACACAACATCGTGGGATGGCTTGCCAAAGAAGTAAAGGCAGCTATTCCAGATAACGATAAGGTAGTAGGTGGTCCAAGAGTATACGGCGGTATGACCTTACCTGTAGAGCTAATTTTAGAAATGGTTTATGCTGCTCTTGGAATTAGGAAAGAAAAGAAAGTAGTAGTTTAATAACTTATAGGAGGTATAGACATGGGTTTAGAATATGTAAAAATTTCTGAAGGTTTCGAAAAGTACATGCCCAAGGACTATGTAGATCTAGTCAAGTATGGGCAGTTTGGCAGAGAGGTAGATGTTCAACAACTTGGACAGTTCAAAGAGCTTGTAGAAGAGCATCCAATGTGCGCGGGCTGTTTTATGGCATACTTTATTAGGGTCTTTTATGCGTCCCTTCCTAAACCAGAGGATACCATAGTCATAGGTACCGCAGGATGTGCAAGATTAGCACTATCTCAGGCGGCTGTTCCATTTATCTATGGAAACTATGGAGACACCAACGCTGTTGCGTCAGGTTTAAAGAGAGCTCTAAATATTAGATTTCCAAATGAAGTAAAGGATGTGGTGGTAGTAGCAGGAGATGGTGGTCTCATGGATATAGGTTTTGGAATGACCATGCACTCATGGTTCAGACGAGAAAAATTCACAACAATATTGGTAGATAATGAAGTATATGGAAACACAGGCGGTCAAGAAAGTGGAATGTCTCCTAAAGGCGTTCAGCTAAAAATGGCTCCTACTGGTAAGCAGTTTGACAAGATCAACGCGGTGGAGCTGGCGAAGAACTCTGGCTGTGTTTACGTAGCGAAACTCACCCCAACCAATCCAAAAAGAATTGCAAAGACCATAAGAAGAGCTATCCTTGCTGCTAGACATTTTGGTCCTACATTTATTCATGCATACACCTCTTGTAATATAGAATATTCTATACCAACTGATAAAGTTCTTGAGGATGCACGCAATAGGGAAAAACAAGATTTTGGATTCTTCGAATGGATGTCAGATGATGTAAAAGAGTTTTTTGAAAATATAGAGAAAAAGCCTCAGGAGGTTAAAGCATGAAGCGTTATAATATTAGAATAGCCGGCGTTGGTGGGCAGGGGGTGGTTACCTCCGCTCACATTCTTGGAAATGCTATGTCTGCAGCAGGTAAATATGCTACTTTGGTTCCATTCTTTGGGTCCGAAAAGAGAATGGCACCGGTAGAAGCCTATGTCCGTGTTTCTGATCAGCCCATCTACGAAGTTGGCGAAGTAGTCTATCCTAGCGTTATTATGATCTACCATCCCCAGGTTATTACCCACGGCAAATCCTACACTATGCCCTTTTACTCTGGACTGAAGGAGGATGGTATCGTTATAATAAACACAGATACAGATATAATACCGCCAGAAGACTGGCAAATTTTGGATGATTTAAACACCAGGGTTTACATGTTTCCAGCTACGAATCTTGCACTAGAAATAGCTGGCACTGAGCTTGCAACCAACATGGCGATGATAGGGCTTTTCTTTGGTATAACCAGGCTTGTGGGCTTTGAACACATAGAGCAGGCGGTAAGGGAAAGGTTCTTGGGTAATACTTTCGTAGCATCTGGAGGAACCACCGCATTGGACAGTGCTATAGAAAAGAAATTCAAAAAGAAGATGGAGCTCCTTGAGAAGAACATGCAAGTTATAAGAGAGGCTTTCAAGATCGCAGAAGAAAAAGGTTGGGTAGAAGAAGAAGTTTACACATCTTGATTGGAGGTATAAAATAGTATGTATTATGTAGCGGAAGTGAATCAATCTGAATGTGCCAAATATAACTGTAAACAGTGCGTGATGTTCTGCCCCGAGCCCAACACTTTAATTTATCAAGAATCTAAACATGTAGCATGGGTCAATTACGTAAGGTGTAAGGGATGTGCTGTTTGCGTTTATGTATGTTCAGACCTTTTAAAGAGGAACTGCATCCAAATGGTTATGATGAACGCAGGGGGTTGAGACATGGAAAATTCAATTAGAGAAAAACTTGAAAAGCTCGCCGAAGAAGTTCAGAAAAATATGACCAATCCGGATGTGGATATAGAGTTTTGCTTTGATGAGGCTTGCGGGGCCCCTCATATTATTGTTAATTATGTAGTAGAGGAACATGACGTCCATAAAAAACGTATAGATATAGACCCAGAACACTTGAAGATGGATTTAAAGGATTTAACAAACTTCATAGTATTTCAAATAGAACAATTTATGTCCGAAATAGACTCAGTAGAATACGGAGGAGATTAATTTTGATCCCGGCCTTCATAATAACTGGTTATCTTGGGAGTGGGAAGACCACTCTCCTTTTAAATGCTGCCAAGGAACATTTTTCTGGAAAAAAAGTAGCAGTTATAGTAAACGAGCTCGGAGAAGTAGGTGTTGATGGGAAGATTTTGAAAAACGCATATTCTGAAGTTTTAGAGCTTCCAGAGGGTTGTATATGCTGCTCCATACACGCAGAATTTGAAAAGGCTATCAGGGAAATAAGGGAAAGATATGAACCTGAAGTGCTCATGGTTGAGACCTCTGGTTCTGCTGAGCCTTTTCCTGTCATGATAAGCCTTCAGAGCTTAGGATGTATAATAGAAGGAGTAATTTGTCTTATAGACACGAAGAACTTTAACCTATACAGTCAAGAGGATACAGCTAAACACCAGATAGGCAGCTCTAACGTGCTGGTTTTGAACAAAACAGACCTTGTAGATGAAAACACGCTTAAACAAGTGGAAGATAGTGTTGTGGACATATGGAAAAGATATTTACTTAGAAATCTTTTTACAAACGAACCAGTATTTAAGAGCTTTAAGCTATACAAAACAATTCATGGAAAGCTGCCTGCAGAAGTATTTAGTGGTATTTTCTCTTTACAAGAAAAACTTCACCATCTTATCGGTGAAGACCATAAACACAACCATGCTCAACAAGTGATTTATTTTGACGAAGCTATTGATTATAACGAGCTTCTAGATATGATTAACAATTTACCTACAGATGTTGTTAGGGTTAAGGGAATACTGAAGTTAAAAGACTACCCTGAAGCCCTGGTTGTAAACTATTCTTTTGGTAGCTTGGATACAAGTCATGCATTGCCCGATTACGAAGGCAGGCCTTTCCTTATTCTGATAAAATCAATTAACTAAAATTAATTAACTAAAAACACCTTGGGATTAGAAATTAGTAGTTTTTATAAAATTTTAAAATATCTTTGGTGAGAAATTAGCGGTTTTTACAGAATTTAAAAAGAGGCCCTTTGGACTTTGTCCTCAGGATAACAGCTAAAGGCTAATTGATAAGCGTTAAAGGAAGGGAAACCATATTTGACATTCTTAAGCCTATAGAAAATTCTCCTGTTTTTAATGAATTAATCATCCAACGTATGATAAAATCAATTAACTCAAATTAATTAACTAAAAAAGTCTTCAGGAGTTGTTATGGTTATAGAGCTTTTTATTTTAATCTTACCCCTGCTTTCTATAATAACTTCCATGTTTTTGGAAAAGAGGCATTATTCAAAAGTCAGCACTATTTTTACAGGCATTACTTTCTTTCTAAGTCTATATGTACTCTTATTTACTAATAAAGAAAGTTCTTTTATTTTTCTCAGATTTGACGGTCTTGGAACTCTTCTTGCTTCCTATATACTTCTTGTAAGTCTTGTAATCCACAAATACTCGGAAAACTATATGAAGGACGAGCAAGGGTTGAAAAGATACTTCATCCTACTTGACTTAATGACTTGGAATTTATTGATCTTTGTTCTTTCAAACCACCTATTTGTTCTGTTTGCCTCTTGGCACCTTATGGGAGTAATTCTTTATTTTTTACTTACCTTTAACAACAGAAGAGAGCAGGCGATAGAGTCAGGAAGACTTGCTCTCATTACCCATAGGCTTGCGGATATTCCTCTTTTATTATCTGTCCTTTTAATTTACAAACAATATGGTACTTTTGAAATAAACAATTTAGCTAAAATGATTACCACAGAATCTTCAGATATTCTATGGATACTGACTCTCTTAATAATACTTAGCGGTATAATAAAGTCTGCACAAATACCTTTTCACGTTTGGTTAGTCTATAGCATGGAGGGTCCTACCCCAGTTTCCGCTCTTATGCACGCAGGTATAGTTAACGCGGGATCTATCATAGTAAGCAAGTTTTCCTTCTTGTTTGCTTACGACCTTTACGGGCTAAGTCTTTCTTTCTTAGTAGGAATAATAACTGCCGTGTTGGGCTCCATCCTTATGTTAATCCAGAACGATGTGAAGAAAGCATTGGGATATTCCACTGTAGGACAGATGGGTTATATGATGATGGAAGTAGGCGTAGGTGCCTTTGCCCTTGCCATCTATCATATGATGGCTCACGGCATATTCAAGGCTACCCTGTTTCTCTCCTCAGGGGGTGTTATACATGAGGCACGAAAAGACCCTAACATCCCAAGAGACGAGGTTTACGACACATTGATAAAAAAAGAGGAGCCTTACAAAGATGCGCCCACCGTGTTTTATGGAGCTATTACTTTGTTGGTGCCACTTCTCTTAGTTTTAATAACTCACTACATCTTTGAGCCGGATTTCTTTAAATACCAGGCTCCCCTCATACTTTTATTTTTTGGCTGGATAACATCCGCCCAGGTGCTTCTCAACCTTTTTAAGGTAGGCAGGGAAAAACCTCTGCTTACTGCCTTCTTAGGTATAGTTTCCCTGTTTGTTTTCCTAAGCATATATGTTTTTACTTCCCTTCTTCTTAAAGGATTTGTCTTTCCTTACGAAGGTCTTCAGGAAAAGATATACGAAAGAGCTTTCTCCAACCCTGTTCTTCTCGTACTCGGTTTAGCTATAAGCTTGATTTTGGTCGTGGTGGGATGGATACTTATATATTTTGCCAACAGGGAAGAGCCTTTGAAGGTCCACCTGAGTCTTTACGCCCACCTTTCAAGAGAACTTTACTTCCCAGACCTTTACAAGCTTATAGGAGAAGGATTTATGAAGATAGCTCGTATTTTAGCTCTTACTTCTTTTTCTGCACTGTCTGTTTATGGAGTTTTCTACACAGGAGAGCCCTTGAAGAATTTCCCTCTTGAGGCGATTATGCTTGCATTCTTTATTCCTCTGTTTCCTATAAGTTTGATAACTTCTTACCTCATAAGAAGATTTTGGATTTACTCTTATCCGCTTATTGCCGTTATAGGCTTAACAAGCCTTATGTTCATAAAAATACCGGACAATGAGTTCCTTTATTATCTTGCAAGCTTAACAATACTTTTTCACTCGCTAAGGGCTGTGGTAAGCCAGGGCTTTAAGGAAAACATCTCAGAGCTGTATCCTGCGCTCCTTAGTCTGATTTGGATATCCAAGGAAGAAATTCACTTTATTTTCCTCCTATTGCCTTCTGCCCTTCTCTATCTGCTTGGTATTTACACTAAAAGGATGCTACATACAGACAGCTTCTATTACGCCGGTGGATTTATAGAAAAGATGCCCATCTATTCCCTTTTGTTAGTAATATCATCTTTACAAGCATGTCTTACACCTCTTATGCCAAGCTTCTATTCATTCTTTGATGCACTTTTGAAAGCTAATGTCATACAGGCAACCTTGCTTATGACAGGATGGTTTTTGCTTGGTGCAGCCATTTCACTCTCTGTGTGGAGACTATTTCATGGATTTCCAAGAGAGGATATAAACTATACAGACTTTATGAGGAGATAAACCCATGGAAAAGGGAAGAAAGCTATACATAAGGTCTCTGGTAAATATATCTTCTGAGCCAATAGCATATTTTTGGCCTATGAGAACTTTCATTACCCGCAATCCCCTAAGGGAGTTTGAAGATAAACCCTTCAAGGATGCCATAAAAGACGCAGAGTTTTTATTTGGAGGTAGAGGTTTTCTAAAAGGGGAAGATTACAGAGAACTTTACTCTAAGGGTTACGTAAAGGAGCAGTTTCTAAAAGATGGGATAAGGAAGTTTCTTTCCTTTGTGGAACCTAAGGCAGACCTTCCCTACGAAGAACTACTTTTTACCCTTTTGGTTGAGGACATAAAGGAGCCCACTTTAAACAACCTATACAAGGGAAAAATAGGCAAGGAAACGATGGACGTCCTGTTGGAACACTTTACAGAGGACTCAGCCCAAGTGTGCAGGGAGCTTTTGCTATCCATAGGTTTAAAGCACACTATACAGGACATCATAAAACTACTAACCGGTAAAGACCTCTCCCAAACCATAGACGAGCTTACCATAAAGACAGCTTTTGATTTTTTGGACGAAGGGCAATCTACCATAGATATGCCCGGTAGGAGTGCGGGCTTTTATAAAGCTTGGAGAGAGCTGGCAAAAAGGAACTTAAGGTTCTTGATATGGGCAGGGAAAGGTTTAAAGGAAATGGTAGATGTCTTTGAAGAGCCAGAGCCTGCCATAGAGTATGTCCTAACTTCCTTTAAACTCCCACAAGCTCTTTGGGAGGGATACATAACCCTTGAACTGGCACGTCTAAAAGGCATAGTGGGTTTTATAAAGTGGCGTTCTCACAACAAGTTTTACTACTGGCAAAAGGTTCATCCTGTTGATGTTGTGGATTACACCGCCATAAGACTTTTGATAGCCAAGGCGGTAATAGATGCCAACAAAAAAGACCTTCCCTTTGAACCCACCTACAGGGCGGTAGAAGAGTATTTAAGTAAAGATTATGCCAAAGCTTACCTAAATTACGAGCTTGCCACAAAGAGATGTCCACCACAGCTTTGGGATCGTATAAAGGATTATCTAAAGAAGCCTCACGAAAAAGTAGAAGAGTACACAAAAGCAAAGGCGGAAATTCTAACGCTTAGCCATTATCAGTTTCTGGCGAACTGGACAAAAAAGGCAGGCATAGACATAAACAGCATCAACCCAGAGTATGTCCTTGAACTGGTAAAAGTTTATGAAAAGTTCAAAGAGGAAGAGGGGTATATATACCTCAGAGCCCTTGAGGATACACACATAGATAACCTGATAGAGTCCATAAGGTTATCCCAGGAGGCGCAAGAAAAACCTCTTGCTCAAGCTCTGTTCTGCATAGATGTAAGGTCGGAGCGTTTTAGGAGAAACCTTGAGAGCTTAGGAATGTATCAAACTTACGGTATAGCTGGCTTTTTTGGAGTCCCCTTCGCATTGGTAAATCTTCAAAAAGGGCACGAAGAGTTTTTGTGTCCTGTAGTAGTAATTCCTCGAAATGTGGTTTTTGAGATGCCATATAAAAAGGGTGGAGTAGAAAAGGAAAAAGTTATTCACCAAGTTCTCCACGGTGTAAAAGACCACATATTGGCACCCTTTGTGGCGGTGGAGATGTTAGGGTTTGCCTTTGGTTTTGACTTCTTGGGAAAGACCTTCCTACCGGAGAAGTATCTAAAGCTTAAAGAACTCGCCTTCAAAGACCATACAAGAACATCCCTAATGGTAAACAAACTCTCCGATGAAGAAATAGAGCAGATAATGCGATCTTACTACTTTACGCTGATAAGGTCAGTATTACAAGAACATCTTGAGATGCAGGATGTTGACGACAAGCTTATAAGTCGGGTTTATGAAGCATGTATAAACGGTGAGGACATGCTCGATGAGAACTTGAAAAAGGCGGTTGAAATTCTAAAAAACAAGTACAAAGTGGACCGGGGTTATGTGGAACTTTTCAAGGAAAGACTGAAAAGTATAGGCTTTACAAAGGATGAACAAGCGTTTCTAATATCCACAGCTTTAAAAAGTATAGGTTTAACCAAAAACTTTGCCCCAATAGTTTTTGTGCTTGGACACGAAAGTAGGTCTGAGAACAACCCTTATGAATCTGCCTTAGATTGTGGTGCCTGCGGTGGCGCTTCAGGTATTTATAATGCCAGGGTTTTCTGCGTTATGGCTAACGACCCTGAGGTAAGGCAGATAATGGCTCAAAGGCATGGATTGGAGATATCATCAAACACTGTATTTATCCCGGGCATTCATAATACGACAACCGACGAAATATTCCTTTACGACCTTGAGTTTTTGCCCGCCAACTATCTACCGCTCCTTGAAAACATGAAGAAAGACTTTAAAAGGGCTATGGAGCTTACCCTGATGGAAAGAGGACAGTCTTTGGATGCAAAAAAACCCGAGGAGGTTTCTAAGAAAGCCTACGATTGGTCTGAAGTTAGACCCGAGTGGGGTCTTTCTGGTAACTACGCCTTTATTATAGGCAGGAGAAATCTCACGAGCTCTGTTAACTTGGTGGGTAGAGTATTCTTGCATTCTTATGACTATCGCGTAGATAAAAAAGGTTTCTTGCTGGAAAACATACTTGCAGGTCCGTCTGTTGTAGGTCAATGGATAAATTCCGAGTACTATTTTTCGACTGTAGATAATGAAGTTTATGGCAGCGGAAGCAAGGTATATCACAACATAGTGGGAAGAATAGGGGTAATGACCGGTAATTACAGCGACCTAAGAATAGGTCTACCAGCCCAAACGGTGCTAAAAGATGGTAAACCCTTCCATATACCTTTAAGATACACGCTTGTTATAGAGGCTCCTTTTGAGTTGGCGAAAAGAGTAATCAATAAAATAAGGAAAATAAGGGAACTTATGCAAAACGAGTGGATAAACGTGATTATCTTTGACCCAGAAAGCGGAATCTTTTATAGATACTTTGAAGGTGGTTGGGCTGAATATCTTAAAAAAGAGGGGTTCACAACAGTTGCTACTTTCTGTAAGAAAGTATAAAAAATTGTATAATAAAAACACCAAAAACAAAAAGTGTAAAATTGTGAATAAAAAAGAGAGTAGATAAAATGATAACTCTACAATGCCAAATTAAGTTTCAAGAAGAATACGATAAAAAGACTGTATGATACAAGGTATGCATACAAAAGATTATTAGAAGGCAATAAAAGAAAAGATAAAAAAAGATTTATCAAAGCTATTTAACATAAACACAAGATACTCAGATGATGCTATATTATCAGCACGATCAATGATTACATCATGCAAAGATAGAGGACAAAATCCAAAAAAGCCTATATTTGGTTCAAGGAAATTATTTGAACAATTAAAGAAAAATCATCTAACAGGAAAAAGAAGAAAACAGCTAAAGACAAAATGGAAAGAAAGCAGACAGGGAAATTAGTATTCAAGATGAGATGAATCTAAGCAGGGAAATCTAAATTTAAGATTTCAGTGGATAGATAATCAGAGACTTTTCAATAATTTTGTGTCTGGATTGAAAATTTTTTATTAAGCAATTGCAAAATTTCATAAGAAGCTCCCATCTATATATAGTACAAATGCATCTGATGGAAGCTCTGTTGTTTTGAAGACACTCAAGTCTTTCTATAAGCTCTTTTTTGATTGTATCCATATGTTGTTTTAAAGTAGTTTAAGCCCGAGCTTTTTAATGTAGAATCTATTTTACTTT
>Ga0080004_1170130_pt1 | contig 22346 bp, 24 predicted proteins | sample WasSprMetagenome_FD_69207 | JGI IMG/M metagenome (GOLD analysis project Ga0080004, IMG submission 69207) | Sulfidic aquatic microbial communities from Washburn Spring, Yellowstone National Park, USA - WS (SPADES assembly) (version 2) | ecosystem: Environmental > Aquatic > Thermal springs > Hot...
GGTTAATGCCCCGAAAGGAGCAATATACATCTGCAGATGCGGGTTGAGGATAAACAGGCAGCTCAACGCAGCCATAAACCTATACCTTCAGATGGAGGGGCTTCCTCCAACCCCAAAGATCTTCAATGAGCTGATGAAGGGTTGGAGCGGGTTCACCCAGACAGGGGGTGAGGCTGATGAAGGCTCCAATGAGCCCAAGAGGAGCCCAAAGCTAATGAACCCCAAGAGCTACATTAGTCTATCAAAGACTACATAGCTCAGAACCCATGGTAGATGCGTTTACTGCCGGGATAGGCGAAGCTGCAAAAAGAGAAAAATATGTGGTAAGGGACCCGGGAGACTTCCAGCTACTAGTAGATACTCTTAGAGATGCAATAAAAGATGTAAATGCGGAGAGAGCAGTAATAGACTCTGTTACAACACTATACATAACTAAGCCAGCATTAGCGAGAAGCATGGTTCTTCAATTAAAGAAAGTCTTATCAGGCATGGGATGCACATCCATACTGATCTCGCAAGTAAGTGTTACTGAGAGAGGCTTCGGCGGTCCAGGAGTTGAACACGCTGCAGATGGCATAATTAGATTAGACCTAGATGAAGTAGATGGAGAATTGAACAGAAGCATAATCGTATGGAAGATGCGTGGAACAGCACAATCTATGAGACGCCATCCATTCATAATCACTAGTAAAGGGATAGAGATAAAAGCAGGGGAAACAATTAAGATCATTGATGGAAGATATGAGTGAAGAAATACCATTATCACCAATTGGTAGAGAAGAGATACATAAACTTGAGTATGCTCTCCTAGTAGGTACCTTGTTCAGGCTGAAGTATTGGAGGAATTGAGAAACCCATCTGAGAGATTGACTTGGGTCGACTCTCTAGCAGTAGCAGCTGCAGCTATTGCGAGGGAGAAAGCAAAGATGACTATAAGCCAGATAGTTGAAGATATAGGTAGAACCGAAGCAACAATACGTAACCACCTTATGGGTAAGACTAAAGCAGGTCAATTAGTTCGCCAAACTCTAGAGAAGTTTCTAAGAGAAGGAGTTAAGATCGACCTACCATCCACGAAAGAATTAGAAGAAGTGAAGGCAAAGCCCGAAGAAGAAAGAAAGAAAACCCAGAAGCTAGAAACACTACTTCAAGAAGTAAAGAATTCTCTTGAGGATCTCATAGAAAAGCTTGAGAAGATCTAGGAAGTCGGATAAGCAATACTGCTGAGCAGCACATAATTAGGTTACTTCTTCAATTCGCTTGTTAACCATTCTAGATACCTGTTGTATCCGTGAATTACTGGTATTGCAATTATCTCAGGTACCTCATAACTATGGATATTCTTAATCATGCTTTCAACTTCATTATACGTTTCAGCCTTAGTCTTAACTAAGCATATCCACTCCTGAGAATCTTCAATTACCCCCTTCCACCAATACATAGACTTAATCGGACCAATAATCTGAATACATGCTGCAAGCCTAGCATTAAGCAGCTTTCCAGCAATCTCTTCGGCTTTTTCTCTGGAGTCCACTGTGGTCAAAACTTGGATATATTCGCTCATAATTACCTTGTTTTGTTTGTAATTTATTAATTCTACTAAGGACCCCCCTTACTCTTTGTTTTATGAACTTATATATCTGACTAGATGTATGTAGTAAAGTTTTTAAGGCTGGATGGATAATCCATCCAACGTGGTGAACGGTAGGAAACTCAGCCTGATAGCTGTTACAGTGGCCGCAAGCTTAGGCTCAAACTATGTCTTGATAGGAGTTGCGAACTTCAAGATAATGGATCTCCTAGTTTTCATAAGCGGCTTCGTCTTCGGCTCTCTAATCGGTGCTTCTGTTGGCGTTCTCATCTGGGCTATCTATGGAGTGCTGAACCCATACGGCTTCGTTCCCCAGATATGGGTCGCGACTATGTTATCAGAGTCGGTCTACGGCATCGCGGGGGGCATTCTTGGTAGGTCATTATCGATAGCGAGCCTTTCTAGCAATAAAACCCTGCTAAGCATACTATTCGGTGCAATGGGCTTTCTCCTCACATTCATCTATGACATAGCTACGAATATCGCCTTCGCGCTTACATTCAATGTCCCGCTCATAGCAGCTCTGATCACAGGAATACCCTTCGCAATAATCCACCAAGCAAGTAACGCAGCCCTATTTGGGATATGCTCAATTCCATTGCTCACAGTCTTAGAGAAGAGTTATAGGGGGTGGAGTCATGGTGTTTCTAAGGAATAAGTGGTTTTTAGCCTTGGTATGCATCCTCTGCTGGGCGATCGCTGCATCGCTCCTATCTGGCTATTACTATTACCAATACACGGATCTCGTGTCAAGGCTTGAGAAATCGAAAGCCGTCATAAACCTTGGCATAGATTACGGAAACGGCACTAGAGTTTGGTTTAATGGAACAAGGGGGTTAACACTGTATGATGCCATGCTAGAAGCTGGATGGAGAGTTGACGGGGAGTCTTATGGCGCTATGGGGTTATACGTGAAGGCCATTAACGGGGTGGAGCAGTCTGTCGAGCAGTCGATGTATTGGGCTTGGTGGTTGTGGACGAGCCTAGGATGGGCTCATGGTGGATCAGCATGCGATAAATACATCCTAAGTAATGGCGAGGCAATCCTCTGGTACTACTCGTACGTAGACCCCAAGACATTCGATGTAAAACCGCCTCCCTGAGAATTGGTTACCCCTTTCATCTCTCAAGATTACTATAAGTACTCTTACATTCAAGTATCTTCACAGGCATTACTGGAGAATGATCTTCTGAGTCAAGTTATGCTTAAAGCCTAGAAGATCCTTCTAAGGAGGGAAGATATGAGCAAGTATGAATCTTCAACTTTAAGATCCCGTCAATTATTCGAAGATGCTAAGAAATATCTGCCAGGAGGTGTAAGTTACTCGATTAGATACTTTGAGCCTTATCCCTTCTATGTTTCTAGAGCTTATGGTCGGAAATTGATAGATGCTGATGGAAACGAGTATACTGATTACTGGATTGGGCATGGAGCCAAGATCATGGGGCATAACTATCCACCAGTAATGGAGGTTATCCGTAAACAACTTGAGTTAGGGATACATGTAGGTTTACCACATGAATGGGAGATACGTCTTGCAGAACAGATACATATGATGGTTCCAAGCATAGAAAAAGTTAGATTTACTAATAGTGGTACAGAAGCAAATATGTATGCTGTAAGGTTAGCTAGAGCATATACAAAGAGAGCAGCTATCGCTAAGTTTGAAGGAAACTGGCATGGTGGATATGATACGTTGCACGTTGCTGTATCTCCCCCCTACGATAAAGTTTATGCGGGACTAACTAATGGAGCAATAAAAGATACGATAATCCTGCCATACAACAATTTGGAAGTAGTAGAGAAAGCTGTAGAGAAAAATGAGATTGCAGGGATAATAGTTGAACCTGTTGCGGGAGCAGGAGGAATGATACCAGCAGAAAGACAATTCTTGAAAGCGCTTAGAGAGATATGCGATAAAATAGGTGCATTATTAATATTTGATGAAGTAATAACTGGTTTTAGACTCTCCGCTGGAGGCGCTCAGAAGGTATACGGTGTTATACCTGATATAACAACACTCGGTAAAATAGTTGGTGGAGGAGAATTCGCAGTAGGAGCATTTGGAGGAAGAGATGAATATATGGAGCTGCTTAACCAACTAAAATATAGGGACTACCATGAAAGAGTCTTCCAAGGAGGGACATTCTCAGCAAACATGCTTATGACCTCGGCTGGATACACATTACTCTCAGAACTAGAGGGAAGACCTGAAATATACAACCATATAAACGCTCTTGGAGAAAAGCTTAGAAAGGACATCGGCGAAATACTTGAAAGACATAGTCTAGGTTACACAACTGGTATAGGGTCATTGGTGGGAGTACACTTTACACCCATCAAACCTAATGATGTGAAAACAGCCCAAACAATGAAGGATAAAGAAAAACCAAGAAAATACTTCCAGCATTTACTCGAAAACAACATTATAGCATTAACTTATGAAAACCCACAATTCTTTATCTCATCGGCTCATACAATAGACGATATAGAAAAATTAATACAAGTAACAGAAGAATTCGCGAAGAACATAAAGAAACAGTAAGAATCACCAGAAAGCTACAAAAGACACACCGAGAAAATGGTAAACAAGCACAAGAAGAATCGTAAAATTAGAATGGCAGTGAAGGTTTTTAAGAAACTATGAATAAATAGAGAAATGGCCCCGGTAGCTCAGCCCGGGAGAGCGCCCGGCTGAAGAATCAAAGAATCAAGAACACATCAAAATAACTTTAAGAAACCGGGTTGTCGCAGGTTCAAATCCTGCCCGGGGCACCAATACGTTTAGGAAAATTTTCAACTTTAATGTGTTTAATGAAGTTGTAAACCTCCAGCTGGACAATTTATTTTACAAATATCTATCCAACTCATTATTTGGGTTGCGGGCCCGGGGGGATTCGAACCCCCGACCAACGGGTTAAGAGCCCGCCGCTCTAGGTGGATGTATTTTCTCTACCTGGCTGAGCTACGGGCCCCTTGTTTTATCTACTCTTTTCGAGTATTAAACCTAACTTGAGTTTTGGTTGTTTGTGGTTTTACCTATATCTGCTTGTTTTTAGGGTTACCTTTGGGTGGGGATAGTAGTATCTTTATTGTTTTTATTAATCCGTGTTTTTTGTAGTTCTCGATAACTGTCTCCCAATCCATCTTGAATAATATTATGCTTAGTATAATCATGAATATTATGGAGCCTATTACGGGGTATATGCCTGCCCCGCTACCGATATACAGTCTAACTAATGTAAAGTATGCTCTTCCAAGGAGGGCCACTATTATTGTGAGGGCTATCTTACCTAATGCGTTTGCAACCATGAATTTTATGAAGTTCATTCTGGCGAAACCCGCTGGGATATACAGTACATCATCTGGTAACGGTGTAAGGGCAAACAAGAAAACAGCTAAAACACCATACTTATTTATTGCTCTAGCCATAAAGCTCTCCTTACTATTCTTTAATGAAAAGAACCTCCTACTAACCCTACCAACAACGTATGATGTAATCTTTCCTACAGCTCCTCCCACCCCAGCGGCCACCCCCAAGATTACTGGGTTAAACTTATCAGCCATTAAAACTATTGGGATAAGATAGGGCAGAGGCAGGAATGGTATAAGGCTACCTAGTAGAGATATCATGAATGCACCTAGATAAGCATATCTGGAAAGAATATCATAGAGGTCAGCTAAGCTATACCAATCCATCCTCATTCCATCTTATATGTCCTCTAATTAAAGTATAATGTTGCCCACCGCTACATGTCTGGCCAAATATGGTTAAGTAAGGGTTCAAGCTCTCTTTCTAGCTTTTAGAGAGGTCAAAGGTTATATTCACGTCTTAAGCGTAAATAAGTTGATAGGTTAGGTGAGCATGGGGGAGAGCCCCTCAGATAATGAATCAACAAGACGGCAGAACAGATTGAGAGAAGGTAGAAGCCGTGAACGAGCAAAGAAGTTCCTCGGACCGATACCAGATCTTGAAGAATACGTTCAACCCGATTGGTGGAAGCATATCTTTAACTCATTCTATCTCAAGACTGATGGAGATGTTGTAAATGATCAAGAGATAACTAGAAGGGAGGTGGACTTATTCACGTATATCCTTGGATTGAAATCTGAAGATAGTATTCTAGACCTATGCTGTGGACATGGAAGGCACTCTTTAGAACTAGCTAGAAGAGGTTTTAAGAATGTTGAAGGATTAGATATTTCCCATTATCTTATTAGGAGAGCGAGGCTTCAAGCAGAGAAGGAAGGGTTAAAAGTAAAGTTTAGAGAGGGAGATGCAAGAAGACTACCATACCAAGCCGATAGCTTCGATGCGGTCATGATCTTGGGAAATAGCTTTGGATACTTTGAATCAATTAGAGACGACCTTCAAGTCCTGAAAGAAGTCTGGCGAGTTTTAAGACCATGGGGTAAGATACTAATAGATGTAGCTGATGGAAGCTACCTTAAAGAGAATTATCAGAAGAGGTCCTGGGAATGGATTAATAAACAAATGTTTGTATGTAGGGAACGCTCACTATCATCGGATGGACAAAGATTAATCTCAAGAGAAGTAATAGTAAATGCGAGGAAAGGCGTTATAGCAGACCAAGTCTACGCTATAAGACTCTACAATAAAGATATGTTAAGACAGCTACTAGAAAAAGCAGGCTTTATAAATATAGTTTTCCACGGAGAGCTCTCCCCTGATTCTAAGAGGAGCCAAGACCTAGGGATGATGGAGAAGAGGATTATCGTAACGGCTATTGCGAAGAAAGAATGGACACCTGTAAAGAAGAGAATTACTGGTTTAAAGATGAGGGTTGTAGTAATACTTGGAGATGCATCAAAGACCGACATCGCTAAGCCTGGAGGAGTATTTGATGAAGACGATTACTACACGATAAACAAGCTCATACAAGCATTAAGTGAATTGAAGGAATATGAGTTCATATACTTAATGAATCATGATACATTGGTGCAAGACCTACTAAAGCTTAAAAATAAGATAGACCTGGTATTCAATCTCTGTGATGAGGGATTCTATAACGACCGAGGGAAGGAACTACATATACCTGCATTACTAGATGTCCTCGGCATACCCTATACTGGCGCGGGTCCACAATGTCTTGCATACTGTTTTGATAAAAGCCTTGTTAGAGGTATTGCAAGAGAGATGGGTATACCTGTTCCTAGAGCGGTATTTTTGAAAGCTGACGATATAAAAGTTCAGATACCATTCGATTTCCCAGTCATTATTAAACCAAACTTCGGGGATAGTAGCTTCGGCATAACGAGTAGAAGCGTTGCATACAATGAAGAACAATTACTAAATGCGATCTCAGAGCTTAAGGAGAGATTCAATTATAATAAACCAATACTAATCGAGGAATTCCTTACTGGGAAAGACTTAACCCTCGGTATAATCGGTAACCCTCCGGAAGATTATATAGCTTTACCGATAACTGAAGAAGATTATAGCGTACTGCCCGAGGGTCTTCCACCAATATGTAGTTATGAAGCAAAATGGATTCATGACTCACCATACTGGAACATAAAATCTATACCTGCCAATATACCACAAGAAGTCAAAGATTACGTTATTGAATGTAGTGTAATGCTATTCAATAGACTTGGTTGTAGAGATTATGCAAGATTCGATTGGAGGCTGGACTCTGAAGGTAACCCGAGACTCCTAGAAGTCAATCCTAACCCTGGATGGTGCTGGGATGGACACTTAGCTAAAGCTGCAGCATATATGGGAATGAGCTACCCAGATATGCTTAGAGCTATATTAAAATCAGCTGAGAAAAGGTTAAAGATAAGTAAGCCACCTCAAATAGAAAAAATTGAGTCAGTCATAAGAGAGAAAAGTAGTAAGCTCTAATCTTTGATCCAGCTCCAGGCACCCCCTTTTATCTTCCTCCAAACGCTATCTCCTTGATCTTCCAAGTAACATCGTCTCCATATTTTAGTTGTTTTAAGCCACGTAGGAATGCGCTTAGGTATTGTTCTGAAGGTTTAACCCATCTTCCCCTCCCAGATGTTGATATATAGGTTACCGACTCGGCACTCCCTATGCCTTCAACCTCTACCACGACTTTACGTCTAGAGAATATGTGAGGTACACCGACAGCCTCATCCAATCTTCCTAGTTGGTTCGAATCAATCTTGTAGACAGCACCATAAACTACACTATCAACATCTTCTACAATGTTAGCTACACCACCCCTCCAGCTTGGAGAAAAAACATCGAAGACAAGCCTATAGCCACGTAGGATAGCCCTCCTAGGTTCACCGCACTCACCGATAACCTTCTTCAATAAGCTCCTATCTAAAGCCCAACCGTAAGCAAAAAACCAAACCCCGGACAAAGAGAGCTCAATACTTTATCTAGTCTTACCTATATTAAAATCTCAATAAAATGTCTAGATGGAATATACAATTAACAATAAAAATCTGGGAGAAATGGATGTATAAGATAAGCAGCGAAAAAATTAAACTTTAAAGCATCCTCCAACAAAATATGAAATACAGACTTGGTCGAGGATCGATAAATCATTTTGAAGAGGTAGACGGTGACTTGCTGGATGATGGATGGGGGAATAAACAATTAGAGCAATCTTAAATATATCGTGACTGAAGTACTGAAAAGTATACCGATGTTTGAAATGATTTTCTGGAATGGCCAAGTAAATTTATAAAGTCAGTAAGGCTTTCAGAGAACCAGTGATAAACTGGGAGTCTTAATCCCTAATTCATACAGATGTAGGTTAAGCCGTTTATAGCAAATTGATTCAAACATGTAATGAAAATATATGAATTCCTTGATCAATTTAAGTAAACATGGAAAGAAACAAGGGTAATAGTATCCTCGGTAGAAGGCTTTCCAGAAGAAAGTTTCTCGGAGTAACCAAAGCCGCTGCTGTGGGAGGCATAGTTGCTGCTGGGGTTATAGGAGGAGTTTCAGGGTATCTTGCCGGAACGTCAGCTGCACCTCCGGCTACAGTTACCCATGAAATCATTAAGACTGTTACTACTCCAGCGGTTAAGAAATTGAAGGTTGGCTATATCTATGTTGGACCTGTAGGTGACTATGGCTGGTCGTATGGGCATGACCGTGGTAGGAGATGGGCTGATGAAAGATTCGGTGTAAACCAGGTGGAGAGTACATACATTGAGAGTGTTCCTGAAGCTGAGGTAGCAGGAGCAATTACAAGCCTAGTTGAAAAAGGATGCAGCTTAGTAATTACGACTAGCTTCGGGTTCATGGATGGAACCGCTGAAGCAGCTGAAAAGTATCCTGATAGATACTTTCTTCATATAAGTGGTTATAGAAGTGGAGCAGCTGGAAACGCTTCAGAGAATATGAGTGCAGCCTTCGCAGAATTCTATCAACTGTATTATCTAAATGGTTTAGCTGCTGGAGCAGTCACCGAGACAGGTGTAGTTGGATATGTTGGAGCACACCCAATACCTGAAGTAGTTAGACATATTAATGCATTCGTTCTAGGAGCCAATTATGCATACAAGAAGAGAACCGGTAAGAATATTAAAGCTCATGTAAGCTGGATATTCGAATGGGTTGCTCCAGAGAAAGCTAGGTCAGCGGCAATAGCGCTAGTAGAAGAAAAGAATTGTGATGTATTAGCATTCACTGAAGATACCCCCGCTGTTCTACAGGTTGCAGAGGAATACCAGAAGAAGGGTAGAAAGGTCTGGAGCTTCAGCCACTATAGCGATATGACGGAGTATGGACCAACAGCACACTTAACAGGTCAGATAGCTAACTGGGGACCGGTATACCTCGACTTTTATAGAATGGTAGCAACGAATAGTTGGCAGACAGTAGACATATGGGCAAGGATAGGTGATTATATTCCATATAGATGGAGGCTTCCACCTGAGAAGAGTACTGCAGGGAAGCCTGAGGGGATAGTCTATCTAGCTCCACTCAACCCAGTGATCCCGAGCGAGTGGCAGCTTGAGATAAAGAAGAGATATGAAGAAATGAAGGAACTAATCTTTGAACCTTTTAGTGTCGAAGGAAACCTAGGTGAACCTATAAGAGACCAAGCTGGAGAAGTAAGAATTAAGAGTGATGAAAGAGCAGACCATGATATCTTGTGGAACATGGATTGGCATGTAGAATATATTGAGGAGCCATTACCGAGATAGTTTAGAGATGAATACAACTGCATAAACTCCTACATACCTTTTTATTAAGAATCGATATTACTCATATGGGGAGAAGATTTGGATGAACTTGTATCCCTTAAAGGCATAGTAAAACATTTCCCAGGGGTGTTAGCAAACGATAACGTAGACTTTACTCTTAGATGGGGGGAGATACATGCACTACTTGGAGAGAATGGTGCAGGTAAGACTACTTTAATGAACATCCTTTACGGTCTTTATCGTCCAGATGGTGGAGAAATATATATTGAGGGTAGGAGAGTTGAGATAAGCTCTCCTAGAGATGCAATAAAGCTTGGGGTAGGGATGGTTCACCAAAACTTTAAGCTTATACCCTCACACACGATTCTTGAAAATATTATCCTGGGCTTAAAAGAAGTTGGCTTCATAATAAATTATAAGAAGATAAGCGAAGAGATCAAGAAGCTTGCAGAATCATATGGTTGGAGAATAAACCCTAACGCTTATGTTTGGCAGCTTACTGCAGGTGAGAAACAGCAAGTAGAATTGCTGAAGCTCTTATATCGTGATGCACGCATACTAATACTTGATGAACCTACATCTGTTCTTACACCTCAAGAGTGTAGGATACTCTTCCAAGCTCTTAGGAGGATGGCTAGAGAAGGAAAAGGAATAATCTTCATCACACATAAGCTTGATGAAGTATTCGCTATTAGTGATAGAGTCACTGTAATGAGGAAAGGGAAAGTAGTAGTAACGAAGGAGACCAGTAAGACGGATATTTCGGAGCTTGCCCAGTATATGGTGGGTAGACCGGTATTATTCATTATTGAGAAAAAAGAATCTAAACCGAGTGGAGAAGCTATAATCATAAGAAATCTTAAAGCTTTTAATGATAAAGGAGTCCCCGCACTTAAAGGTGTAGACCTTGTTGTAATGAAGAATGAAATAGTCGGGGTTATAGGTGTAACCGGTAATGGTCAGCAGGAGCTAGTAGAAGTAATAGCTGGATTAAGGAAAGCATCTGAAGGCTCCATACTCGTTGACGGTATAAATATTGTTAATAGTAGTCCGGATAAGGTTATCAAACTAGGTGTAGCCTATATTCCACCTGAACCTCTCAGGTATAGTATCGCTCCAAACCTGACTCTCGTCGATAACCTATTTATGAAAGCATATAGATATAAGCCGTATTCTAACGGTATACTGATAAACTGGAAGAAGATCTATAAGAAAGCTGATGAACTGATTAAAAACTTTCAGATAATTTCTCCAAGCCTCTCGACTAAAGCTAAATCTCTTTCAGGTGGGAATCTTCAGAGACTAATCCTAGCAAGAGAACTATCAGGGTTGATTGAGGACAGAATACCTAGGTTAATCGTAGCTGCTTACCCAACTAAAGGGCTTGACATAGGTGCAACAGAATTCGTACACAAGACACTTATAGAATATAGTAGGAAAGGCTCAGGAATACTCTTCATATCTGAAGATATCGAGGAAGCATTAATGATTAGTGATAGGGTTGCTGTAATGCATGATGGTAGGATTGTACGCATGTTTAAACCAGGGGAAGTAGATATAGAGAAGATTGGTTTAATGATGGGCGGCGTGCGGGTAGCATCTACAATATGATGGTGGTTGATGTGGCTAAGACATTGACAATACCATACACTATTAAGATACAGAGAAGACTATACTACAGCCGTAGACTTTCTATACTAACAACTTTCTCTGCTGTCATTATAGCATTCGGAATAGCAGGCTTATTCTTCACTATTATAGGTTTGAACCCATTAGAAGTATATTCTTACATAGTAGGAGTCTTTGCCTCTACTACACTCCTGCTGGAATCATTTAAAAGAGCTATACCTATAGGGTTAGCTGCTCTAGGGCTCAGTATTGCTTTCAGGATGAATTTCTGGAATATTGGAGCTGAAGGCCAGATGTACATGGGTATGCTTGCCTCAACTGGCATAGTATTACTCCACGTATGCTATGGATTAATCCCAACCTACTTCGTCTTATCGTTAATGATATTAGCAGCATTCTTTACAGGTGGGCTATGGTGTAGTCTACCAGCTTTCCTGAAAGCGAAGATGAAAGTAAACGAGATACTTACAACACTAATGATGAATTATATAGCAATGTATCTTGTAGACTTCTTGATATATGGTCCATGGAGAGACCCAAAGGGATATGGTTTCCCGCTTTCGGTACCTTTCCCGGAATACTCCAAGTTAACAATAATATTCGGAGAATTCGCTTATGGAGGCTTACTACTGCTCTGTCTAACCGCAGTTTTAGTCTTCACAATTCTTAAGTATACGAAGCTAGGGTTCGAGCTTAAGATTGTTGGAGAAAGCATCGAGACAGCGAGATACGCTGGGATAAATCTTTCCAAGGTAGTCACAGTAGGAGGGTTTGTAGCTGGAGGTATAGCAGGTATAGGAGGTTTAACAATTGTAAGCGGCATAATCGGAAGATTAAGACCGAGAGCTTCACCCGGATACGGATATACCGCAATAATCGTAGTTCTACTCTCAGCTTTAAATCCATGGTTAATAATCCCCGTTAGCATATTCTTCGGAGGGCTATTCGTCGCCGGAGACATTCTACAAGCGACACTAAGGATCCCTGGAGCAGCAGTAGAAATGTATCAAGCATTAATCTTTCTACTTATAGTGATAGGTGAATTCATGAAAAGATATAAGATAACGATCACCCGGAGAGTGGTTGGATGAGTATACAATGGGTTGAGCAAGTTCTTCAGTTAACTGTCCAGATGGGGACAGTTTATCTTCTAGCTTCTCTAGGGGAGATCTATGCTGAACGTTCAGGAGTTCTAAACCTAGGTCTTGAAGGAATGATGATAATGGGTGCAGCAATCTCTTTCATATTCTCAATAGCATATGGGCATCTTTCAGCGATATTCATTGCCGCTATAGTAGGTGCATTAATGGGGTTCCTCCTCTCCATCTTAGCAGTTGACATGAAACTAAATCAAGTCGTTGTAGGCTTAGCTCTAACACTACTTGGAATAGGTTTTAGTGGATTCTTCACATTCCCGGAAATTAGGAAGAACATACTATTGAGGCTGAACCCCTCTTTACCAGTGGAGATGCTATTGACTCAGCAGGCTGAGAAGCTTCCAGAAATCCCAATACCGCTATTCTCGGATATCCCAATATTAGGTAAAATGTTCTTCAGCCATAATGTATTGGTATATTTCTCATTACTCCTCTCCATAGTTATGTGGCTTATCTTATTTAAGACGAGGATAGGCTTAACCATAAGGTCTGTTGGTGAAAATCCATCTATGGCTGATTCACTAGGTGTAAACGTTTACATGGTGAGGAAAGCTACAACTATTATAAGCGGAGCATTTGCAAGCCTAGCTGGAGCATACTTCTTTATAGGCTTCCACCCATTCTGGAGAGAAGGAGTAACAGCTGGAAGAGGATTCATAGCTCTCGCCCTAGTCATACTTGCTACGTGGAGCCCGCTGAGAGCAATCCTAGGAGCTTATCTTTTCGGAGGAGTTGAAACCTTCCAGTATAGACTACAATTATTTGGTTTAGGAGCTCAAAGCCCATACTTCCTAGCAATGCTCCCCTACATCATGACGATGGTAACATTGATAATAATCTCAACCGAGAGCATAAAGAAGAAGATAGGAGCACCTGCATCCCTAGGAATACCCTACTCAAGAGAAGAATAAAGTAAGAATCCTCTAAGACCACAATGAATGCTCCTAACCTAGTACTGCATCCGACATTCTTTAATGCTTAACTTCTTCACCGGGTTTATGTACTTCTATGACAAATCCAAAAGGGGTCAGAGTCTTTTAAGAAAAGAAAATCATATGAGACTTTGATCATGTAAAAATTCTTAACTTTTCTCATCTCACTTTTCAATTATTCTCCATGATAGGAGAAGGCTGGATAAGTTATTTAGGTAGATGGTTTGTGAGAGTTATATGAGAAGCAGGCAGAAAAATTTAATGGTTATTGCTTTAGGAGGTAATGCTCTTTTAAGAAGAAACCAGAGGGGCACTATCGATGAACAGTGTGAGAATGTTAAGCAGACATGCAAAATCTTAGCTGATATAGTTGAGGCTGGATACCACATCGTAGTTACACATGGTAACGGACCCCAAGTTGGAGCTACAATACTTAGACATGATGCAGGTGAAAAACTATACAGTATTCCGGCTTTTCCAATGGATGTATGTGGAGCTGAAACCCAGGGATTCATAGGATACCTAATACAGCAAGCATTATCTAATGAATTATCAACTAGAGGTATGGAAAAACAAGTAGTTACCATTGTAACTAGGGTTGTTGTTGATAAAGAAGACCCAGACTTTAGTAATCCAAGTAAGCCAGTTGGCCCATTCTATAGCTTTGAAGAAGTAGAAAAAATAAAAAAGATTCATCCAGAGTATGTGTTTAAAGAAGATAAGGCAAGATGTGGATGGAGGAGGGTTGTTCCGTCACCAGATCCAAAATACATTGTTGAAGGGCCAGCCATTAATTCTCTAGTAGATGCAGGATACATAGTAATTGCAAGTGGAGGTGGAGGGATCCCAGTAATAGAAGAAGACGGGAAGTTTAAAGGTGTAGAAGCAGTAATAGACAAAGACTTAGCTGGAGAAAGACTTGCAACATTCTTAGGCGCAGAAAAATTTGTAATATTAACAGACGTAGATGCTGTATACGTTGACTATGGTAAACAGTCTCAGAGGAAGATCTCCAAAATCAAAGTTGAAGAGTTAAAGAAACTATACGATGAGGGTCAATTCCCTCCAGGGAGCATGGGGCCAAAGGTTAAAGCATCCGTAAGGTTCATAGAGGCAGGAGGAGAGGAAGCGATCATTGGTGAGCTTAGCCAACTAATGGAAGTTATTGTAGGCAAAGCTGGAACACATGTAATACCCTGAAAAGAACACTACAACTCAGTTGGGTAAACATATTTACTGTAGAAAACTTCTTATCTACAATAAGAAGATGGTTATTAAAGCAGTAATATTTGATCTAGATGGAACATTATTAGTCCATAAACTTAAGCTGCATGAAGCTAAGAAAGATTTTCTGAATAGATTGAGAGAGAGATTACAAGGCAGTATGGAGTCTTCTATTGATTTTCCAATTGCATATATACTGAATGAATTGAGTGAAGAAGATAGAATAACTGCCTTCAAGATTCTAAATGAAGTATTTGAACCTTTTGAGATGATGGCCGCAGAAGTAGCAGAGCTTAGAGAAGATGTTAGAGAAACTCTCGAATTTCTAAAGAGTCGAGATGTTAAGCTTGCTATCGCAACAAATAATAGTAGGAAGAGCGTTGAACTATGTTTAAAGAATACGATGATTGATGCATACTTTGATGTAATAGTTACTAGGGATGATGTCTTCGATCTAAAACCCAATGGTAAAATGATATTAAAGACTGTTGAAAAACTGGATGTAAAAGTAGAAGAAGCTATCCATGTGGGTGATACAATTTATGATGTAATAGCTGCACATGAAGTAGGAGTTAGATCCATAGCTATAACGGGTGGAGCCCATAGTAGAGAGTTACTATTATCTTCAAACCCAGACTATCTAATAAATAGCTTTAAAGAAATCTCTCAAATAATTAATCTATAAAAGGGGATATACTCGAATAAATTACAATGTAGTCCCTTAATCTTAATATTAACATTGTTCTCAGTTATCAAGTATTCCTACCATAGGGTTCTGAGTTAAGTAGAGGTAAGTGGTGAGACGTTGTCTCTACTTAGCTCTTCCCTCTCGATATTTTATTGAGGGCTCTTTGAGGGAACACTACCCCCCGTATCTGAATGTTTAACACAGCTACAACATCTCTATCCACCGCTAGATGGCATTTCTTACATCTCATTAACCTGCCCTCATAGGCTACTATGCTTCCAGAGCAGAGGGGGAGGTCCTAGAGGTATTTCTTGAATTAACATATCTTGCTTGTAGTCCTATCCGTCTGAGCTTGTATTCTAACATGAATTGGAGTGCCCTAGCATCCCACTTCGACATCTTCCTATTCCACTCCTTAGACCTGTCTAGAACATTATGCTTTATCCATTTAAGCTTCCCCATTACCGCTCCAGTGCTTGATTCTTTAAGCTCTCTGGCTATGCTAGTTGTCAGCTTATACATGAAGTCTCTAGACCTACTCCTCTCACGTCTCAAATATCTTCCTAATAGTCTCTTGGATGTTTTAGGCTTATGTTTTGATAGCTTCTGTATCCTCCGACGCTCAACCTCATAGACTCTATGGATATGGTAGAGCTTCCTCAAGTCATACCGCTCTATCCTCCCATCCATGATACTGTTATATTCATTAGGTTTACGTCGAGTGAAGCCCATCTATCTACTCTAAGCTCAACATTCTTCTTTCCAGTGATTATGAGTTCTTTTTCTGTTAAGATTAATCCTCCTAACCTACTAAAGTCGTTAGGAATCCATTTATACCTGCTTAAATCAACCTTAAGATATCTCTTACTAGGTTCAATACTTATCTTTATAATTCCATTCTTGAAGCTGAAGAGTGTATTCTTAACGTAGACAGCCTTCCTAGTTATCTCTAGAAGCTCCTTAGCCCTTCCCTTATTGTATAGTTTTATCCATCCCTTAACTAATCTGATGACAGAGTTGATGGCTGAGTCTACGTAATGTTTAGAGAACTTCCAATCTCTTAAAAGGTTATCCCTAAGCTTCCTCCTATCATTATTCCTGAATTCTAGGTGAGCTTTCCTATCGAATTTGATGTGATCTAGGATGAATTTTAAAGCTTTTCTCTTAGTCTCGAAATACGAGTCTATGAGGTCTTTCGGAGCCTCTATCGGGATTATGTAGCTTTTAACTGCCTCTACAATCTCTCAACCTCACTCCTGGGATATCTTAGCTTGCCTGTTGGAAGCTTGATCGCTTTAATAATCCCTTTCTTCCGCCACTCCCACAAGGTCTTCACCGAGATTCCAAACCTCTTAGCAACCTTAGGGCGTAAGAGCTCTTCAGCCATCGAATAGACCATAGAGGCAACTTAACATTTAAACCTACCTGTTTTAAAAACTGATATCTACGGTGTTATGGTGGCTTCTGCATCTGGTGCAGCAGTCTATGCAGGTGCTAGGCAGATCGAATCTCGTAGAGCCAACGCTGTTCCAGTAGGTGTAGATAAGATTCAGGAAGAGAAGATTGTTTATAATGGCTTACCCATAATAGTTATCGGCGGATTTAACAATATTGAGGGGTTTGAGAGGGTGAACTGCTATATGGAGGCTGTAGATGATGAGAAAGTAATGGAGGCGGTTGAGATGTTAAGAAGTATATGTGTAGGGGTATAGCACGTCCTAGAATGTTTAACCTAGGGTTCATGAACAATCTTCTTAGAGGTGTCTTTTTAGGTGGGATTGCATGTGGAGCTCACAATAAAGCTACCCTCATAATATCTCTGGGACTACCATTACATCAACTAGATAGAAGTCCTCACCTATTCACGGTTTAGCAACCCTACCTAAACAGATAATTTAATATCTGCCTAGGAGAACTATATAGAGAGACGAACAAATGTGGAAAAAGATTATGCTTACAGGCATAGCTATTCTTCTTCTTTCATTAGCATTCTTACTCTTCACGTTTAATTTATCTGTTAGTGAGGATGTTATAACTCAGTTAATACAGAATTTTAGACAAGTCGTCTCAATAGAAGAACCTGAATATGTAAGACTCACTATCTCTCTGATGGAGGTTGACCTTGGTCATTCTATGAAATATTCGGGGAATGAATCAGCTCCAGCCACTCCCATAAAACACACATATGTTAGAATTGGTGGGGTAGTAAGTATCACAAATGACCAGGGTAAAGCATATCTCATCTTACCGAAAGGGAATTACACCCTCTCGGTAATGAGAAGAGGTCTTGGAGGGTCTGTATGGACTTATCCTTTAAATATTGTGTCTGATGGTGAAGTTAAGATTACCTTCTACCTCTTTAGACTTGAAGCTTCAAGCATGGATCTCTATCCTGAACCCTTTAAAGGCGCGACCAACTTGAAGATAACATTTAATCTACCACTCTCTGGACAATATTATGTTGGTAAACCTACTATAACATACTATACAGCTTGGGGGGAGCTAAAGATACTTTACAAAGATATGGAGGTTACTGATAGTATAAGCCTACAGAATGTATGGAGTTTAATAGATATGGATTATCACAGGATCGGGTTAGGAGGTCAAACTATAGAGTTTGAAGAGGAAGTTAGAGGTTTTCCAACGTACGTTCATCCAAGATTTAGTTTCATACCAGTAGAAAAGGTGGAGGTTGAAGAGAGACGGCTCAGTTAATAGATCTTGAAACCGCCTTATGGATTACAGTTGATGCGGCTTTAGCTTCTCTAATAATCTATACTTTGTTTAGATATGCCAAGCTTAAGAGAAGGTTGAATGAAGCTAAATGTATAGCAAGTACCGAATCGAGTGATTTTACTAGAAAGTTTAAAGAATACATTTCAAATTATGGTGGAAGATGGGCGGTAATAACGATTTTTAACGAATTAGTTAATAGTTTAGCGGTCTCAAATCGTCTAGATCTCCAGAAAAATTTAACGACTAGGGAGATATTAACCGCTCTAGACAGTAATTTATCTCGAAACATTAGAACCATACTAAATGAAATGTATAATCTCTACGAAGCCGCTAGGTTTGGGGGCTATGAACCCGATGAGATAGAGATAAATCAATTCAATAGAAAATTAGAATTACTTAATAAAATAATCACTCACGAATATTCAAGGAGGTGACGGAGGTGAGTATAAACCTGACGATCATCGTTATCGCTGGCTTAACTATAATTGCATTACTGTTCATCCCTGAACATACTAATGGGGATCTAGAGCATAGAAGAAAAGTGAGAGACAGTAAGTGGAGGAATTCGGACTTGATTCTACGGGAACTAAGCAGAATAAGGAAGGGTGAAAGAAATACTTGAATGAATATCTTTTCATAAAAGACATAGCTGAAAAACTTACCTTAAACATACATGAGATCATTGTTGGAATGGATGAAGCTATTAGAAGTCTCCTAATAGGTCTACTCGTAGAAGGACATATACTTCTAGAAGGAGCTCCTGGGACAGCCAAAACCTATCTAGCAAGAGTCTTCTCCAATTCTCTTGGATTAGAGTTTAAGCGGGTACAGTTTACAGCAGACCTTATGCCGAGTGATATAACAGGGTCTATTGTTTATAACCGTGTCGCTGGAGCTTTAGAGTTTAGACCTGGCCCAATATTTGCGAATGTCGTATTAGCAGATGAGATAAACCGTGCATCCCCTCGATCTCAGTCAGCCCTCCTAGAATGCATGCAGGAGAAACAGGTAACAGTAGAAGGAGCCGTTTATCCTCTGCCTAAACCATTCCTTATTATTGCTACACAGAATCCCATAGAACTTGAAGGAACATATCCTCTACCAGAAGCTGAACTTGATAGATTCCTAATCCGAGTTTTCATAGATTACTTAGATTCTTCTTCGGAGCTCAAGATACTTGAGAAGAAGCAGCTTCATGGTGAAAGGATTGAAGTTGAGAAGGTCGCGGACCTGAAAGATATACTAAAAGCGATAGAGTTGACGAGTAGAGTATATGTTGATAAATCCATTCTAGAATATATTGTTAAGCTAGGTCAACAAACTAGAAAACGTGAAGAAATACTGTTAGGAGTAAGCCCTAGAGGTCAAGTATCTCTACTGTATGCTTCAAAAGCTGCGGCAGCATTAGAAGGTAAGCCATATGTAACTCCTGACCATGTAAAATCTGTAGTTAACCTAGTCTTTAATCATAGAATTATTCTTAGAAGTCGGAGCAGCAACCCAATCACGCTTCGTAGGGAGACTATGGAGGTGCTAAGAGAGATCATTGAGGAGGTGGAGCCTCCTAGGTGAAGTTAACCCGTAGAGCCGTAAGAACATATCAATATACTGTATTATTCTTCTCCATAGTATCTCTTATACTCATTAATCACCCAACTATATTTCTAACACCTGTATTCATCATTCTTACGTTAACCCTACATGTATTAAGAGGCATAAGGAAGATTAGGAAACTGAGTGGAGAATGTTTTGAAGTCTTCCTAAGTATCTCCCCAAATGTATTATCAATAGGCGATAGATCTAGGATTAGAGTATGTGTAGAGTCTAAGATAGAAGATAGATTGAAGATAGAAATCTATGTATCACTCAGCGGAGGTCTAAAAATCGATTCCGGAGAAGCTAACTGGTCTGGTGTAATAGACCCTAAGAATAATGCCACGCTGGAATTTACTGTTAAGGTTGAGAAAAGCGGGTTGCTTGAAGTTGGACCTGTAATAATCATACTTAAAGACGACTTTGAACTAGTTTGTAAAGATGTTAATATGGATGCAACTGGATTGATATACTCTTCTGAAGAACCAATGAGAGCAAAAAGTATAGTTACGGCTCCACTGCCTATAGGATTCAATTACCCAGGGTATACATCGCACCCCTTCATAGGTATTAATGAGCAGTATAGAGAGAGTATACAGAGTCATCATTCATCCTTGAAGAATATAGATTGGAGGAGGACAGCTAGGGCGGAAGGAGAAGAAGTATATATTAAAGAATATAGTAAGAGAAGATCATCAGATATAATCTTAGGGTTTGGGAGTGGATTAGACCTAGATTTACCTTCATATGGAAATGTCTTGAACTGGATAGTACAGGTATCTATCTCCTATGCACTACACTACTTGAGAGAAGGCTCAAGAATATGGATACTTAACTATAATGATGGGAGACCAGTAATCACACAATTAAAACTAAGGTATGGAGAGTTAACTTCAAGAAGAGGATCCACCCCCTCGGGAGGATACTTAATCTATATTTCTAGGCTAGTAGATCCTAGGGAGCTAAACTCAATAAAGAAATATCTTAACGCACAGAAATTCAGAGTAGATATAATATTAGTAGACTTACTGGATGAAGTTTTAGATCTAGTTGAAGATAGAGTAATTAGTTATGAAGCTGAAAGACTAAAAAAACTGGCTTCCGATATTCAAGAGTCTATCAAGCTCGTAAGGCTTAGAGACTTGATAAGCAGCCTTAGGAGAAGTCTTGCTTCTAGGTGAAAAGATGAAGTCTTCAGAGATCATACTCGTATCATTCCTTCTTTCTCCGTACATCTATACAGTATACAATGTTTTATCAAAGTTCAAGGAACCTGATTATTTTGTATTGCTTTCATTCTTCTCACTGATAGCATTAGTCTTATCAGGGTATTCTTCCATTATTTTATTATCTCTAATGTTGGTGCCATCGCTAGTGTGCTTCGGACTATTCGTAGTAGGTAATCCCTTTCCTCTCATAGGGTTGGCTGCAGGATATCTTTTAGCGTTCCCAATCTTCACAGTGCTTACATCATATCATGAGAAGAAGATTGAAAACTTAGTCTTAGCGTATCTTTTCGCACTTACGCTTAACATCCCAATTTTATACTCTTCTGAGGCAGCATCATTGACTTCCTCACACATAATCATCGGCTTGATTATTAGGGTTCCTAGAAATATTATCAGTGGAGCTCAGCACACTTTATCTCAGTCTGTTAATAATATATTCACGATATTGACAGCATTATCATGTGTAATCTTATTCTTCTTCATCATCAGGAGGATAGAACCGGAATTCCCTAAGAATGTAAGAGAAATAACACCGCTAATAATCTCAACAATTATTACTTTATTCTTAGCGTTAATAACTAGAGCTTGGAGTAATGGAAGCATCATAGTAACTTTATCAACTTTCTTAATAATAGTAGGTCTATCCATAGTTTTAGAAATAGTGAAGTGAGATGAAGAGCCCGATCTTGAAACTTTCAATAATTCTCCTTCTAGTAACAATCTCATTACCTTACGTAACTTTTGCGGATTCTCAAGAAGACATGGCATCCATAATAGTAGGATATAGTAGATCCTATATGTTCCCACTTCTTGATGGGGGGAAGCTGTATTTTGAGAAAGGAGAAGAATTATGGGCCATGACCTTAGATAAGCCAGCGATTTTAACGTTAGCTTCACCAACAGGTAGAGTAACAGAATACTATCTAGAACCATTTAAACAAACGTTGGTTAAATTATTTACAGATGATGATGAGGAAGGTCAATGGATACTGAGTTCAGAAATACACAGTCTAACAATAGAGCTTTCAAGCAAGAAGAAAACTGAAGATAATACAAGGCTAAATTACAGGATAAGCAGAGAAAAGTTAACTATTGAAACCGCAGATAAAAATCAAGATATTTTCATCATAGATGTAGAAGATGGGGGATTTCTTATCCCAGCTGGAATAGAAGTAGATATTAATCTTCCATACTTCAAAGGAGAGAACGAGCGATTCTACGCTGATGTAGTTATGGATCTAGTCTATCCAGGAGAATTTAGCTACTCTGGTAAACTAGTTGATAGACCATACTCTATAACTATGGAGCCGTTAGCTGCTAGGATCGTAGGTAAACTTAGGGGAGATACATTAACTGTAGTTATTCCTAGATTACATGAAGTTGCAGCAGGCGGAGGAATGCCCGTA
>Ga0080004_1115024_pt1 | contig 22343 bp, 21 predicted proteins | sample WasSprMetagenome_FD_69207 | JGI IMG/M metagenome (GOLD analysis project Ga0080004, IMG submission 69207) | Sulfidic aquatic microbial communities from Washburn Spring, Yellowstone National Park, USA - WS (SPADES assembly) (version 2) | ecosystem: Environmental > Aquatic > Thermal springs > Hot...
GAAGGGAGTAGAATGGCCCAGAGCATCCTCCATGAACCGCGACTGGATACCATACTGATGGTCGAGAAGGCCATCAGGGAGTCCAAATCGTACCCTACCAAAAAGGAGCTGCTGAAGAGCCTGCCGAAGCAGGTCCAGTTCCAGACCCTAAACCGAATACTCGAATACCTCGAGAGCTCCAACAAGATCGTGTTCGACGGACGCAGGATAATATGGGTATTTCCGGACAACCCGAAGCTGAAAGAGCTCCTGGAGAACAGTGTCAGACTTTAATAAAACACAAAACAACAAAAATGGATCCCCTAAGCCTTGGGGACCTCAATCGTACCCGAACCTTCTCTCGTACTCTTTATGACTCAGAACATCTAAAACAACGAGAGCCACGCCCGATTCATCGGCGACGAGGGTGTAAATAAGACGATTGCCACCATTCAGATTGTATTTGTAGAGGTTGTTTATTCCATACTTCAGAACATAATATTTGGGAAATTTGCTCTTCTCAATCTTCTCTCCAGCAAACATATTCTCCCTCAAAACATCCAGAGCTTTACCAAATATCTGGCGGAGATACTCGTCTTCCCTCAACGAGGAAATATAATCAGCAACATCCCGAACAGCCCTCACCGAGGCAGGTCTCCTCTTCACATTCCCACCAGACGTTCTAAGATACGCCGTTCAATTCATAAATAATTTGGGGGACAGCAATTCAAATCAATACAATTCAATGAGATGTGGGTCACATGAAGCCTGAACAACAAAACGGTTGAGGGGATACTAATATCGGAGGTTTTTAAGAGGTGGAATGTCTTAGAAGTAGGGCTCCTACACCTCGAAAAAAGCAGCGTTAATCCCCTTTGGGGGCGCCTAGTTTGAAAGGTGGAAAGAACATAAAATCTTCCACGTAGGACCGATAATAAACAAATTATTTTAAGAGAAGAAAATTAAAATAGAGTAACTATCTTCTAAAAGGACTTGTCAACGGTATCAGAGTCTCTGCTTATCTTGAATGAATAGGGATCGCGGAGTCAGTTTTACTCTAATAATTTTACACTCGATAAGCATTCTTCCCAGCTATGATAAAGCCGATCGTAGAGATCCTCCACTCCAAAGACTACGGCATACTGCAGCTGCCATGCCCCGAAACCACCTACTCCGGACTCAGAAGGTGGTGGTACGTGAGGGAACAATACGATACACCTGGATACAGGTCTCACTGCCGCAAAATCCTGCAGCCAATAATCGACCAGATCTGCGAGTACCAAAAGGAGGGTTACAATGTGGTCATAATCGGTCTTGACGGCAGCCCATCCTGCGGAGTCAGGTTCTCGGGGACGAGTAGTGAGTGGGGCGGGGCACCTAAAATTCCTGAGGAGCAACTCACAAAATACCCAACGACCACAAAACCTGGGGTATTCATCGAAGAGCTTACCTGCATGATTAAGGAGGCTGGGCTGAAGATGCCAAAGATGATCGGCGCTGGTTTCGACATGCCAGGCTTCGATGAAAAGCAAATAACGACTGAGCTCATGGAGTTCCTAGACTGAAAGCTGGAAGTACCTAAAACAAAAACAAAAACAAAAAACACAAATCCCTCTTTTCTTTTTAATTCGGGATTCAAAGTTAGCGGGTTGGCTCACATCCCTCACGTTTTACAATTATGAAGGATGCTCTTCCTCTATCAAAAAGCTACCAGTTAAAGGCTCCTCTACAATTGTATTCTTTAAAACCTTAAATTCTGAATTCCCTAAATCTCTTTGTTTATAAAATTTCAGTTCTGAATCAGACGCAATGATCTTTACGTGGGGCTTTCGTTGTAACTAAGTGGAACCTCGAGGGGGTGCTGGAAATAACCGGACTTGCTTTCTTAACGAGCCTAATGACATGGGATATTTTCATACATCTAGATCTCTGTCCCCTCGACTTACATGCTTTCCCGACCTGTGACCAGGACCAGCTCTAAAAATAGCTCCTGTCTGATTCTAGTCTCCACCTTAATTAGCTAGAGCCTCGACTGGTGACTAGACCTGAAAATTCATTCTCATAATTCCTCCTTTGAAACCAGCACACCGAAGCTCAGCACCTATTCCTGACTAAGGCAATTTTCCATCTTTTTGCTAGGAACTTTTGTGCCCTCGTGACTACCTCTGTGCAAATCTGGTCAATATATTTTAATTTTGAAACGAAAATATTATTGGGTGATCACCATGTTTGACGAAGAATTCTTCCCGAGATGGTTTAGGAGAAGGTTCCCGTTCTATGACTTCTTCAGGGACGCCGAGGAGATGTTCAGGGAGATGGAGATGGAGTTCGACAGGCTCTTCAAGGACAAGGAGCTGATGAGGGAGCGGGTGCTCCCTGACGGCACGAGGATTCAGGAGTTCGGTCCCATCATTTACGGCTACAGCATGACCATAGGTCCAGACGGCAAGCCGGTGATACGCGAGTTCGGCAACATCAAGAGGGAGGTCGGTCCTGGCATCAGACCGAGGCTGGGCATCAGGGAGGAGCGCGAGCCGCTCGTCGACGTCATTACCACGGAGAACGAGGTGAAGGTCTTTGCCGAGCTGCCTGGCATAGAGAAGGAGGACATAAAGCTCCAGGGCACGCCCACGTCGCTGACCATCTCAGCCGACAACCCGCAGCGGAAGTACTACAAGGAGGTCGAACTCCCCGTTGAGGTCGACATAGAGAAGGCAAAGTCCACCTACAAGAACGGCGTCCTCGAAGTGGTCCTGCCGAAGAAGGAAGTGAAGGAGAAGGGCAAGACCATAAAAGTCGAATAAATCCCTTTACTTCCCCCTTTTTATATTCATTCTCGACCTTCATAATCTTTTGTTCATTATTTTTAATTTTTCATTTGTTTTAATTTTAATTTTAGTTTTAATTTTTATTTTTGTTTTTTTATTCCCATTTCATTTCCTATTCCCTTCCAATCTCATTCTCATCATTTTCATTCATCCGTTTCTGTCCTTCTCCCGCAGCATGAGTCACTGCTTACCTCAACCCGCCCTCCTTCCTTCATTTTCAGGCACCATTCCCTTGGCTAATGGCGGTGCCGCTCCCACGAGCCTCTTGAGAACGTCCGCGGTGGCAACGACCCCCAGCAGCCTGCCGTTCTCATAATCGTCCACCACAAATGCATGGTCCGCGCCCCTCTCTATCATCTTCAGGACCAGTCCGCCGAGGCTTTCGTCCTTCCTGACCAGGAGCGGAACTCTGATCATGGTCTGCTCTATCCTCAGCCCCCACTTCTCCTCAGGCGTGGACAGGAGGTCCTCCAGCGCAACATACCCGATGACGCGCTTCTCGTCGTCCACAACCGGGTAAACCCTGTGACCGTGCTCCCTGACCTTCTCCAGGCATTCCAGGATGGTCGCCCTCTCGCTCAGCGCCACCGGGTCCTCAGTCATCACGTCCGATACCTTCACAGCTTCGATGGATCCCCGCCCCTTGTCCACCATGTGGTAGAGCACACTCACGCTCTTCTCCTTATCACCCGGCTCCTTCACAGGCTGGACTTCCCCGAAGAATGTCGCCCTCCCCGATGCGAAGTAGCTGGTTGTGGCTGAGACGAGCGATATTATTATGGAGGAAGGTCCCACGGTCTCTGCGACGAAGGCGACGCTTGCGAGGAGGGTCTTGTTTGTGGCTGCCATGACCGCCGCCATGGCTGCCATGACTACCATAATGTCTGTGGTCTGGAGCATGACCCTGCTGTAGAGCAGCCCGAGCAGGGCGCCAACAATTATGGATGGTATGAAGACTCCGCCAGTCCCGCCCATCCTCAGCGTTATCGACGTGGCTACTATCTTCAGAACCAGCAGACCGAGGATGAAGAGGGGGAGCATGCCGTCAAATTCCCCGGAGAGGATCCCCTCTATGGTCCCGTACCCCAGACCGAGCACCTGTGGCGCATACAGTCCAATCAGACCGATGGCTGCACCGCCGATTACTGGGTACGCGAACCTGTTTATGCTGGAGGCGGCGACAGCCCTCCCCGTGCGCTCGTAGGCGAAGACGAAGAGCTTCCCTACGGCTGAGGCGATCAACCCGAGGAGGAACGCGTGAAAGAGCGCCGCCGGGGAGAGGACCAGCCCCTCCGCCATGTGCGGGAAGATATGCTGGGAACCGAGCGTGCCGACCGAGACAAAGTAGGCTATCAGCGATGAGAATGTCGCGGGTATGAACGCCTGTTTGGCAAGGTCGCGCTGGTAAGGTATCTCTAGGGCGAAGAGTATCCCAGTGAGAGGCGCCTTGAAGATAGCGGAGAGCCCGGCTGCGGCGCCGCTCAGGAGGTAGATCCTCATGCTCTCAGGGTCGAGCCTGAGCCTCCTGCCGATGGAGGACGCTATACCGCCCCCCATGAGCAGGCTCGGTCCCTCCAGCCCGGCGCTCCCTCCAAGCCCGATGGTGACGACAGACGCAAGCGTTCCGCCGATGGTGTCCCTCTCGGAGATCGTGCCGCCCGAGTAATGGTAAGCCTCGAGGAGCCTGTGGGTGCCGCACCCTGACAGCTCCCTCCCGGTCACGAACCTAAGGATCGAGTAACCGACCAGCAGCCCCGCCACGGTCAGAAGTACAAGAAAGTACCTGTTATGCGAGACCACCGCGGCGCTAACCCCCCACAGCCACTCATGGAGTAGGTAGAGGGCGACGGTCGCAAATCCCACAGCGACCCCCACAAACCCGCATGCTGCGATCTTCTTCAGCTGGAGCCCTGTGACCGCCCTCGTAGCTTTTAACGCCATCTTTGCACCTCTTGGACTTCCACTAGCCTCTCCAATCAAATTGTTGGTGATCTGAGCGGCGCAAGACAAAATAAGACTTGCTCTTGTGCGCCTCACAAAATATTTTAACCTTCCAGTTGAGAGAATTAAAAGGTGTTGATTTCCATGGCGGAGGACTACCGTAAACTTGCAGACCAATGCACATTGTGCGGCGCGTGTGCCGAGGTCTGCCCATTCTTCACGGCTACGAACAACATAAAGTATGGGGCAATGGCAAAGGTCGAGGCTGCCAGGAGGCTCTTCGCCGGGGAGCCGCTGACCGACGAGGACCTCAAGACGATATTCCTCTGCACCAGGTGTGACGAGTGCCACATGGCTTGCCCCCTGAACATCCCCATCTCAGTGGTGATCCAGGGCGCCAGGGCTGAGCTGAGGAGGATGAACAGGGTGCCGGATAAGTACAAGACCATCGCCGAGGCGATAATAAAGATGGGCTCGCCCATGGCAGCCCCTCCCGAGAAGCGCCTGGCTTACATCCCTGAGGGCTTCAAGCCCCCGGAGCGTGCAAGGTACCTCTACGTCCCTGGCTGCTGGTCTGGGATCCGCCTCCCGGAGACTGCGAGGGCGTCTGTGGAACTGCTGAGGCGCTCAGGGCTCGACTTCACGGTGCTTGGCGACAGGGAGTGGTGCTGCGGACTCTTTCTCATAGACACTGGCATGCTGGATGAAGCCAGAAGGCTTGCCGAGAAGAACACAACCCTCTTCGAGTCAACTGGCGCCGAGATCGTTGTGACCGAGTGCCCCTCGTGCCACGACGTCTTCAAGAACGTCTACCCCAGGCTCTTCAGGGAGCCGAGTTACAAGGTCATCCACATATCCGAGCTACTCAGGGACCTCCTCAGGGACGGGAGGCTCAAGGTCAGGAGGTCGGGCAGGAGGGTAGCCTACAAGGACCCTTGCCCGCTTGTCAGGAGGAACGGCGTTGAGGAGGCGCCGAGGGAGGTACTGAGCAGGGTCGCAGAGCTCGTCGAGTACGACCGGAAGGGGTGGGACGCCCTCTGCTGCGGCGCGCCAGCCGGGGTGAAGCCCGTCTACCCGGAGATCGCGGGCAGGCTCGCCGAGATGCTGATCGAGGAGCCCGCCAGGAAAGGCGCGGACATAGGTGTGGGGTGCGTGTTCTGCATGTACCACATGGGCGGCGTGACCAAGCCTTCATCGCCCAGGATAGAGACCCTCTCTCAGATCGTCCTGGAGAACCTGGCCGAGTGACTCTCCTTTTCAATCCCCCATCAATTTGATCCATTCCAATGTGAATCAACGCACTTATCGCATGAGAAATGTATCTAACTTTATGCTATTAGACGGGGCTGCAATATTGGTTATCCTGACACCGTTATCAACGTCTTTATGGGTCCCTCTCCCGACGGTTTGAGCAGAATTCGTTCTATAAATTTATGCCTCCAATGTTATTGATTTCAGTGGCTTGAAGAACTTAACGGGCTGTTTTGGTTTCTGAGAGAGATGGGTTAACTGGTAGACATGTCTAAAGGACTGACATGAAAACTGATTAAGCTTTCAGAACTTAACCACCTTTCAGAATTTTAATTTTCAAACAGGAATAAAATTCCAAGACAAAATGCACAAACAGGGGTGTGCATAAGAGGGTCTACAGCGGAAACCAAATTTAGCAACTAGCGCAGAAAGCCCAAACCCTTCAGGGGTGCGAGGGCGTCAGCTTTCGAGATCTCCACTACCACTTCGGTTGTAATTCTCGACATCTGCTTTTTCTGCCGCTGCAGTCTGCATCCATTTGACAATTTCTGCGGCATCTGCTGGGGCTGCCCTCTTGATACTTTCGATATCCACAACGCTGTTGACAGCAATTGGGACCAATAAAGAAGAGGAGACCTCATCGGTCCCCTTTCAAGTTCAAACTCAGGCTTTAAACTAGCGCTTTGCAGCTTACAAGGTAGCCAAACCAAAGATGAACTATAAGATAGGGCTGGAAAAACTCATTCATGGAGGAGCAAGCGACTTCTTCCTCTTACTCATAGAGAGGAAGGAGCTACTTCTTTAAGTTTGGTGGGCAAAAGTAACAAGGAAAAAATTCCAATGTTGGTTAAAAAATGGAAGGTTTTAGAGTTTAGCCTTTAACCCTTAAGCAAACTCAGTTCGGCAATATGCTCCTGCTCATCCATTATGATGTGCCTTATTCCATGCTCCAACTTGAAGTATTGATATTTCAACTCGTTTTTCATTCCGCTTAATTTCTCCAAGATTCCCTTGTAAACCTCAACGGCGTGCATTTCGTCCTTTATGTTAACTTCCAGTATTTCATCTAATGTCTTAGCTGGATGGGTCTCAGCCACTCCCATGGAAGGCACTCCGCCCAAGTAAGCGCCTATCATTTCTCTGAACAATTCCTCATGCTTCTTCTCATCTTCAGCTATTTCCTTCAGTCTAGCGATTACAGGTTCTGCGTTTATTCCCTTAACTATTTCAGCATGTGCTAGGTACTGGATTCTTGCAGCATGTTCGAGCTCTAAAGCCTTATTCAACATATTCAAAAGTTCTTCTTTAGTTATAATACCTCCCTCCTTTAGAAGTTAAATGTTGCGCGCAGTATATTTGTTTTTCGAAAGTTGCAATCCCTAAGCCTTGCTGGAGTTTGAAAGTTTTACGAATATCTCGCAGTTGACCACTTTAACATCAATCTTCTCAATGGGGTTTTCCATCACTCTATTTAAAAAACATTTAATTTATTTAAACCCAAAAGGCGTAGAATTATACGGGGAAATAGATGAAGGACGAGATTCTTAGGGGTCTGACCGACTCAGTGGTCTCTGGCGATGTTGAGAAGTGCATGGAGTACGCCAAGAAAGCCCTGGAGGCGGGGATAGACGCCTACGAGGCCATCATGGAGGGGTGCGCCAGGGGCATGTCGATAGTCAGCGAGAAGTACGAGAAGGGGGAGATGTACGTCCCCGAGATACTCTGCTCTGCCGAGGCCATGTACGCCGCCATGGACGTCCTCAGACCTCACCTCAAGGCTGAGAGCATAGGGACCCCCAGAAAGGTCGTGCTCGGGGTCGTCAGGGGTGACATCCACGACATTGGTAAGAACCTTGTTAAGCTCATGATGGAGGCTGCCGGCTTCCAGGTTATAGACTTGGGGAGGGACGTACCGAACGAGAAGTTTGTTGAGGCTGTTCTGAGGGAGAAGGCTGACATCTGCGGCATGTCCGCACTTATGACAACATCCATGATATTCATGCCTGAAATAATAAGGGAACTCAAGAAGAAGGCACCTGAGACGATAACCATGGTCGGGGGCGGTCCTCTGAGCCAGGAACTGGCAAAGGCTTACGGCGCGGATGGCTATGCGAAGGACGCAGCCGTTGCAATAAGGGTCGCCAAAGAGCTTCTGAGCAGGAGGGGTGGCATATGATGGTAGACCGAATGAAGCCTGGCGAACGCCTGGTAGCAGTCCTCATGGGTCAGAAGCCGGACCGGGTACCGGTCAGCCCATTCATCTTGGGCTATGCCGCCAAGGTCGTTGGTCTGCCCATAGGCGACCTCTACACTGATCCAAAGAAGAGCTTCAGGGCGCAGTTACTTTGCGCCGAGATGCACGGGTACGACTCATCACCGATGTACGGCTACGCTGCCGTGGGTGCTTGGGAGTTCGGCGGTAAGGTGGGATTTCCGTACGAGCCAGGTCAGTCCGCCCCATATGTCATAAAGGAGCCTGTTGAGAGCGAGGAGGACGTTGACAGGCTCGAAGTCCCAGATCCAAAGACTGCTGGCTCGGTCCCCATTGCCATGGAGATTGCGCGCCAGTGCTACGCCATGGGGCTCCCCGCAGTCTTCCAGTCCGGCGAGGTCCTGACCTATGCAGGAAACATAATGGGACCAACAAGGCTGCTAACTTGGATGATAAGGAAGCCCGAGCTGGTCCACAAGGTCTGCAAAAAAGTTGAGGAATTTCTTATTGCCTGCGCAGAGTACTTCACCTCAACTTTTGGTGCTGAAAGGTGCATAGCCTTTGCTGGTGGTCCTATCGAGTCAAACAAACTCATCAGCCCAAAGCAGTTTGAGGAGTTCGTGTACCCATACATGCTGAGGATCCACAGGAAGATCTTGGACATGGGCGTCCCAATAATTCTGGAGCACCCGTGCGCAGACCAGAACAAGAATATGCCATGGTACAGAAAGCTCAGGGAGGAATGCGGATGGAGGGGGAAGTACGTTTGGAACTTCGGTCCCGAGACCCCACTGGAGACCCAGATAGCCCAGTTTGGTGAGCACGACGTGATAATGGGGAATGTAGACCCTCCGTCTTTTCAGTTCAGGAGTTTCGAGGAGGTGATAATGCTCTGCAAGGAGAACATAGAGCGTGGTATAAAGAACCCATCTGGCTATATCCTCGGTCCTGGGTGTGAGATGCCCCCGCTCGCTCCCCCCATCAATGTATATGCGATGATTAAGGCTTCCCGGGAGTACGGTTCATACGCCTGAAATCCATTAACTCCCCTTTCTTTTTTACAAAAACTATTTGCGGACGGACAGAACCAACTTTTTTATAACGATAGAGATCAGGGTTAATGGGAGATCACATTGAAGGTAGTGCAGGTAGCAGGCTTCCTGGGGAGCGGCAAGACCACCACTATAATAGCCCTCTCCAAGATGATAGCATCGAGGGGCAAGAAGGTCGCGGTGATAATCAACGAGATAGGCGACGTCCCGGTGGACGCAAAAGTGGTCAGCGAGTACGGTCTGAAGGTCCGCGACATAGGCGGGGGCTGCATATGCTGCGAGCTCTTGGTTAGCCTTGCGTACACGCTCGAGGAGTTGGCTAGGTCCTACTCGCCGGACTATGTCCTTATAGAGCCCTCTGGAGTCTCAATACCTTCGTCGGTGAAGGATGGCATCGGGCTTGTCAAGGGTCTCAATTTGGAGAAGGGACCGGTAATAGTACTCTTTGACGGTGAGCGAGGTCACGAAAATCTCTTGGACGAGGACCTTGGGAAGTTCATAAAGAGGCAGATCGCCGGGGCTGATGTTGTGGCTATCAACAAAATCGACGCCATCGGAGATGAGGCTGCCCGTTCCCAAGAGGAGCTGATAAGAGCCGTAAATCCCAACGCTAAGATCCTGAGGATCTCAGCAAAGGACGGCGTAGGTCTAGAGGAACTCGTCAGCGTGATCGCTTGAGGTGCATTGAATGGCACATGGAGATAAGGGCAAACCTTTCCACGAAACTCCTCACGAGGAGGAAGGCCTTAGCATATCCGGATACGGCTCAACATTTGTCCTCAGGTTCAGCAGGCCGTTCTCTCTGGATGAGATCAAAGTCCTAGCAGCCGACCTCATAAAATCAATAGAGGGCACCCTCATGAGAAGTGGGGCGAAGGGTATAGGGCACATAAAGATCCACATAAGGGGCAGGAGCGGTTACCTGCGCGCCGATACCATAGGCTCAAAATACGGCATCTACATGGACGGGACAATATCTGAGCCGGAGGGGTCCCTTCAAATGACCATCAATACCATAGCACTCGGCTCAAGCAAAGAGGATGTTCATAGGGCGACTAGGGGGAGTTTGGAGGATACCGCGAAGAGGTTTAATTTTATGGTTGATGAAGTAAAGCCTCAATGAAGATCGCATTTACCTCCAAGAGCCCAATCAAATTTAAAGCGCTCTCGTCATTGATGAATCGATGATTTTTCTCCTGCACTCTCTGCCTTAACTTATGGCGACTTCACAGCGACCCCACTCATTCCATCCGAATTTCAAATCTGAGGACCTCGCCTGCAAATTTATCCTTAATCTGACAAATTTATTTGTTCCCTGATTCAATAGTATTAAACAAGTGAAAGATCTTGGGCATACCCGAGAGGCTGAAATCCCAGACTTCTGAGATGGCTCAGATCTTTGTCTCAAGGATGCTGAACCTCCGGGGCAGGGACGATCTGAAGCCCTGCTTCAGGTGCCTCCCTCCCGCCGTTCACATTCAAGATATCATCGAGCCAGGTGTGCACTCGGCAGTGGGGATAGACGGCTCTATGGAGTACGACGAGCTCCTGGAGATGCTTCTCTTCTATGCCTGCGCCACAGGGTTCAGGTGCAACTTCACATTTGGCGATGGTAGGGTGAAGTTCAATCTAAAGGAGGTCTGGCGGGACTCTAGGCTGGAGGCTTCTGCCTCTGTTCCGCTCTGGATGGAGGACGTCTCGTCGGTCACCGGCGATGTCGGTTCCAGCGAGAAGGAGCTCATTTGGTCTGCAGAGAAGGTCCCGTTCGCCATAATGACTATGGCAGAGCTCTACTTGGCACTGAAGGCTTCTGAGGACCCGGGGGTTAAGGTGATCTTCCTCGACAGACCCCTCCACGGTACCTTCTCCCCGCTCGCCAGGGATGTCCGGACTATCCTGAAGAACAAGAGGTCCGCTTTACTGAGCCTAGAGACATCTCACGGCCGACCAAGCCTGCTCGACCTTGGTTTAGTTCTTGTGATCGGCTGCGGAGGTGGCGCGTTCACAATACCAAGTAGAAGGCGGTACCTCCCCTACATGCTGGTGAAGATCCTATTGGAGAATGATGAGATTAGGGCAAGCGACCTAGCCAGGCGACTCGGGCTTGAGGACGTCACTAGGCTTGGAAGGGTCGTGGGCTGGCTTGTGGAGAAGACCGGAGAAGAGTTCCTCGACGGAGACCTTCACGGCACAATCAGGCTGAAGCCCCGCATCAAGAACTTCTGGCCGAGGATGAAAGAATTGGCACTCAATGTGGTCGAACACGTATTCTTCTCCCCGAAACACCCGCTAATATTTGGCAAAGGCGAGGACTGGCTGACAGTCTGGGATCTGAATGCTGTGAACCTGATACTGATACAGATGCTGAGGGAGAGGTCAAGGAACGTCCTCTTCATAGGGATAGCCAAGGACACGACAGCCTCTGACTTCATAACCTGCGTTGTACCATATGCCATGGCAAGCGGACTCGTCAAGGGCGGGGGGAGCCTGCCAGCCATAAGGCACGACAGGGCTTTTCTCACGATACTGAGCGGAGCCAACCCTGATACATGCTCGGCACCATGGAGGACCATCTCCTACGATGCCTGCTTCACATCCATGGTCTACTCCGGGAAGCTGGGTGCCGCGAGGAAGAGGGTCGCCATGGAGCAGCAGTTCGTAAAGGCTTACTTCCAGCTCCGAGAGTTTCAAGGGGACAGGGAGCTCCGATCCCCCACATTCCTGTACGACAGGTTCTTCAACCCGGAGTTCGACTCTGAGTTTGTAGGCGATCTGAAGGTGATGGAAGGGGACTCCGAGGTCACCGTTTCGCCGTACTGGGAGGGCGAGAGGAGCAACCCGCTTGACGACCTCATAATGGCTCTACTCTCCGCCTCAGACAACCCTGAAGTGCTGGAGGTGATGGGTCACAACCAGCTCCTGTACCTGGCAGACAAGGCTGTGAAGACTGAGATCAAGTTGATGAAGGACCTATTGAGGTCTGTGGCTGAGCTGGAGCTGGGTCCCCTCTCGAGAAAGTACAAGCTCTTCACAATAGCCAGGAGGTTCAGGGATATAAGGTCCGAGATGGAAAGATCGAGATCAAGGTCGGGTGCACCGCCAGCACCCGGAACGACAGGGAGTGGCGCTGATAGGCTGGGAGGGTTTTAATCTTGATCAGGATAATCATCGTGAATTCGGCTCTGACGCCGGGCCCGTTCACACCCGTTTATCTCTCCCATCCTTTCATTCGTTTTTCGAGTCACAATCCGCCCGACATGAACCAATCTGATGGTTGCCGAGCGGGTGGCAAGGATCATGTTTTGACACCGAGTCACAATCTGCCTTTTATGAACCAATATAATGGCTGGAGGTCCAAGTGGAATGGAGATCTTTGAAGATATAGGGGGAGAGTTTGAGGGGAGGCTCAGGAGCTGCAGAATGGCTTACAGGACCGTCAGGGTCTCCGGGGAGGAGCTCACATTGAGCACCGGGGAGGCTACCATTGAGGCGAGGTTCTCCCTCAAGGTCCTCGACAGGCTCCACGAGCCCGCCTACATCGGGATAAAGAGGATGACGTCCAACGGCGAGACCTTCTTAGTCTACCAGACGACCGGCGTCAGCCCCGTCCACTTCCAGATGCTCGGGATGGGCATAAGCGTCCCGAAGGTGATAAGGCGGGAATTCCTGGAGACCATAGACCGCGGCTGGGGCGCCAGCGAGGAGACGTGGATCGACATACTGGCTGTGCCGACAGGCTACCGCATGGACATTGTGGGCGGTTACCCGCGGTTTGAGCGCTCAAACCTCACACCGCTGGTGGGCGGGGAGGCAAGGATCCTCTCAAAGGAGGCTGTCAGGGCTTTCCTCTGCGTGGACAAGGGCTCAGAGGTGGGCGAGATCAAGGGGCTCGGCATACCCCTCACAGTGAAGATGGATGAGATCGTGAAGTACCACTCCGGTCTCTTCGGGTTCACAGGGTGCGGGAAGTCTAACTTCACATCTTACCTGATCAGGCAGACGGTCTCATCCATGAATGGGATCTCCGTCGTCGTCTTCGACGTATCTGGCGAGTATTTGATACACCTCCTGGACCTGGAGCCGGACTTCGTATCAACAGAGACCTTTGACTCGGCAGACAAGATACTGGACGCACAGGCGATCCCCGAGAGCCTTGAAGCAATGAGGGGGAGAATGAAGGGAATCATCGAATCCCTGGTCTCGTCACGGAGGATTGAGCGCCTCTCTTTGAGATCCGAGGCTGATTTCAGCCTGGGGGACCTCTACAGCTTCTTTGAATCCCTCGTCGAGGAGGGCAAGGACGCTGAGCAGGCGAAGGTCGCGCTGAGGAGACTCGACACCTTCTCCAGGAGCAGGGGGTACCCCCAGAGCAAACCGCTCAGGGAGATCGCCGGTGACGGTGAAGCCCTTGGCGAGCTCCTCGGAATAATTGAAGAGTTCAAGTCCATGATACACGGCATGGGCGCCACGCTGAAGCGCCTGGCAGCTGTTGAGAAGTTCATCACCGACCGCTCGCTGGACGTTGAGGGCGAGGGCTCCCTCCTGACGCCAGAGGACCTTGCTAGGAGGGCTGTGTCAGACGGCGGCAACAAGGTCTTCGTGGTTTATGCCCCTGAGCCCATCGAAGCCAGGAGGGCTGTCTCAAGGTTCGTGAAGGAGCTACTCCTCCTCAAGAAGATAATGGGCTACAAGAGGACGGTCCTGACTGTTCTGGACGAGGCCCAGGAGTTCATACCCCAGAAGCCCATCGTCTCCGACGCCACGGAGGAGTCCAACAGGGCTGTGGAGTCTCTCCTCCGGCAGGGCAGGAAATACAGGGCGAACTGCTGGATCTGCAGCCAGAGAGTGGCTCACCTGAACACAAACGCCTTGCAGCAGCTGCACAGCTACTTTGTGAGCACCCTGCCAAGGTCCTACGACAGGTACGTCATAGCCGAGGCTTTTGGTCTCAGCTATGACCTTGTTGACGCAACAGTCTCGCTCGAGACCGGGGAGTGGCTCTTCGTCTCCTACAGGGCAACAAAGCAGAAGAACGTGCCGGTCTTCATAAGGGCGCCGAACAACGAGGCTATCCTGACTAAGGGTCTCGCGGGCAGGACGTGAAAAACGGCAGCTCAAGATTTCTATCTTCAGAGGTCCAATTCATTCATTTTTCAACAGCAAATCCTAACCGTCTCATTCCTCCGTCAAGTCTTTCAAAATCTCGGTTTATAATCTATCTTAAAAGGAGGCTATACAGTGTAAATAGTTTATAAGCCAAGAAGAGAGAAGTCTTTAACAAAACCTGGTGGCTTCGATGGAATGCGATCTTTGCCTTCAGGAAGGCGAGGTCTTCAGGTGCCCCTACTGCACGAAGTACTTCTGCTCCAAACATATTCAGCCTGAGACCCACAACTGCGAAGGCGTGACCCTAGACCAGTGATGCCACTCAAACCAAGCAGACTCTGGCGAATTTCCAGTAAAATAACATCAGGCGACGTTGTTCAACCCTGTGTCAAAGCTCATCTCCCTTTAACCTTGAATGGGGGGTTGTAGTCTGGGAGTTCTGGGCAGCCCCGCTCGTAGTGGCATGAGATCTTGCAGCCGTTGAGCTTCTCCCAGTACTCCTCGGGGATGACCTTGAAGTACTCCCGGAGCTCCCTCCTCTCGTAGGCTCCTGGGCTTCCCTTTGACTTCTTGGACAGGAATTTGAATGCCAGCACGATCCTCCTCGTGGGGTACCGCTTGAACCCGTTTATCAGGAGTATGTCCCTGGCTATCTGATCCCATTCTATATAGAGGTGGTCCTTTGCCCCTGCCTTTGCCTCCACAACGTCCAGCTCCCCGGTCACGTCGTTCGTGGCTATCAGGTCCGGCAGGTAGGCGCTGCTCCCCCCTGTCCTGTAGGACCACCATCCCGCCTCGCGGTACCTCTTCACCAGCTCGCGCTCAAAACCCTGCCCGCGGCTCTTCCTTATCCTAGAGACCCTCACCCTGTCTACAGTCACCATGGATCACCTGGGATCCCGCACCGACAGGAATTGCCCTTTGGAACTCATCTTGTCTCTTAACAACAACATTAGCACTCCAATTATAGTCTTCGCGTCCTCGATCTCGTTGGATCTCACCATCTTCAGGACTTGGTCGAGTGGGACCATCTCCGCCCTTATGGTCTCGTCTTCTTCGGGCGATGGCTTTGCCTTCTTTAGCCCTGTGGCGAAAAAGAGGTGTATGACCTCAGTGCTGTACCCTACAGCCACGTAGAAGTGCATGACCTCTTCCATGCTTTCGGCTGTGTACCCGGTCTCCTCGAGGAGCTCCCTCCTGGCACACTCCAGGGGGTCCTCCCCCTCCTCCAGCGTCCCGGCGGGTATCTCCCACATGGGCTTTCCGGCCGCGTGCCTGTACTGCCGCTCCATCAAAACCATGTCCCCGTCGATGCCCACTACCGCAACAGCACCCCTGTGGACGACGATCTCCCTCTTGGCTACCCGCCCGCCGGGGAGCAAAACCTCGTCCACCCTGACCTTTATGAGCTTCCCCGAGAAGGCCAACTCGCTCCGGATGACTCTCTCTCCGCCTTCCAAAGCCCTCACCGGGCTCTCGACCTTATCATCGGCTCCAGGAGCGTCCACATCCACTCGACAAACTCCCTAGGGCTCTTGGTCTGGAGCAGCACCTCCCCTGGACCATTTATCCTAGTCACCAAGCCCTCCCCGCTGAGGATCGTCTCCTTTAGCCCGCCGAACCTCTCAACCCTGTAGCTGCATGTGCTGCTGAATGCGACCAGGTGGAAGTTGTCCACTATCAGGCTCTCCCCCTCCTTGAGGACGTGCCTGTCAATAGCCCCGAAGGTGTTGATGAAGAGATCGCCCGTCCCCTTTGCCTTGATCATGAATAGCCCCTGCCCGAAGAGCCCCTTTGTGAACCCCTCCCACTTCACGTCGAGGTCCACCGCGGGCGAAGAAGCCACGTAAGACTCCCTCCTGATTATGTAGCCCCTCTCGTCTGAGAGAGAAAGGCGCTCTATGTCCCCGAGTGGCGCCGAGACGAACCCGATCTCGCCGGGACCATTCACCGCAGTGTAGTCATTGACCCAGAATGACTGCCCTCCCAGGAACTTCAGACCGAGTGACCCGAGCAGCCCTTCCCTCGCCCTTGTCCTGACAGAGATGTTCGGGGTCATGTAGGTCATCGCCCCTGACTCGCCAACAATGGTCTCGCCCTGGCTCAGCCTGATTACCACCATTGAGTAGGACGGTTTGAACTTTATCTCGTATTCCACAAAAACCACCTAGGGGGAAATATCCTTCAAGGGATTAATAAATGGAATGGTGACCATCCTGCGGGTGGAGGTCGAAACCCTAATCCTCAGTCAACTTTAGCAATGACTTTACCAACTACCGCAGAAAGCCAACACCCTTAAGGGTGGGAGGATGTTAGCTTTTGAATGTGGACTGAGCCAAAGCCAGCCATGGCTGAAGCCCGCTTGTTCCGGCGTGCGGTTAAACGCTCAGGCAACCATTTTCCCCAAATAATTGTCGCCGAAAACTCTTCCTCTCCGACCATTGAAAACTCTCCTAACAGTTCAACTTTCAGCTCAGGGAGGCAATAAACAGGTTTTTAATTAAGTTTTAAAAATTGAAAAATTAATTAATTTATAACGTTTATTGATAGAAAAGTTTTTATTTTTCCGCATCCAACCTTTTGTGGTATGAAACTTCCCATAAGGACGAGCATAGCGCTTAATGAGGAGACCCTCCGCATACTCGAGAAACTCAAGGAGCCAAACGTCTCCCAGAGCGACCTCATCAGGAGAGCCCTCAAGTTCTACTACACCTTTAGGGGGTTTGGCGAGGGGGAGCTTGAGAGGCTGAAGATCCACGCCGAGATGCTGACCGGCGGCGAGCACGTGATAGTAGACCTCGACCACCTGGTCACAATGCTGAGGATAATTGAGTCAACGCCCCAGAAGGACAAGTTCTGGGAGGAGCACAGGAGGATAGCCAGGAGCCACGCCGAGCAGTTCCGTTACCTCGACTTGGAGAGGATCCTGAAGAGGCTCGAGGCTTGCAACTTCTTCAGGCTTGTGAAGATGGAGGACGAGTACATACTGATATTCGGGAACGAGGAAATAAAGAAGTTCATCAGCGTGTTCCTTCAGGAGGTATTCGACATCCTCACACTAAATGCGCAGATGAAGGAAGAACTCACAAAGATAAGGATCGCGGTAATCAAGTGAAGTGCTGAAAAGTCAGAATTGGAATGAAGTGACGTTAAATCAAGTAAAGTCGAGCCATGTTAAAATAAGTTCAGTTAAAAGAGAAGAAAAAATAGAGGAATAGAGAAGAAAGAAGAAAGAAGAAAAGAGAAGGAAAGTAAAGTGGAGCGTGCGCTTTCCAGATAGAACAACTGCTTTCCAGTCCGTAATTTTAACGTTTTTAGCTGAAAATCCCGCGCCATTTATGGGTGGGATGAGAGGCTCAGGCTTTGGGCTTTCTCATCTGCGCTTCCTGGTAGAGATTATGCTTATCACGTCCCTGTCATGGAGCTGGTAGTCCTTGGGGAGCCTTATCCCTGTGACAGCGTCTATGGCGTAGAGGAACCCCTCAGCCAGCTCTGAGTGTATCTCCCTGGCAAGGTCAAGCGGTGTGGAGCCCTGGGGGAGCATGAATGCGTCCGGGAGGACGTTCCCCCTTTTGTCTGAGTACCTTTTTGCGTCCTCAACAGGGTAAACCACGTTCATCATCAGCAATTTGAAGACCGCTATCGCGAGCGCCTGGTCCACACCAGTCCTGAGCCACTTGTCGAATATCCTTGACTGGACATAGTTTATAGCCCACTTCTGCTTGGGGGTCAGCTTGCTCTCGTCCTTTACCTTGAACCCCTCCTCGCCTGGAACATAGGATATGGCGCCAGCCTTCTCTGCCCTCCTGAGCATCAGCTCCACGTCGGCGGAGCAGGGGACGACGAACCTCTCGCCGAAGGTCTCCTGCAACCCCATGAAGTTCTTCTCGGCAACGGGCAGGTCCATCTTGTTCGCCACAATGAGGGTCGGTTTGGAGATGTACCTTATCTCAGTCGCAAATGCCTTGAAGTCCTCGTCGTCCCAGTCCTCGAAGGGTATTCCGGTCAGCTTTGCCCTGTTCAGCGCCTCCTTCACGTGCCACTCCTTAACCTTTATGCCGGCGAGGACCTCGGTCAGAGCCTTGGAAAGCTCCAGCCCCCTGCCCTGCATCAGGCGCCTGACCTGTTCGGCGTTATCAATCAGGTTCTTCATGTACCACCTTATGAGCTCCTCCTCGATGTCGTAGTAGTCAGCAAGCGGAGATCCCATACCGGGCTCGCAGATCTCTCCCTTCGCGTTTATGGAGCCTGAAGCGTCCACCACGTGCAGGAGAACGTCCGACTGGGCAGCGACCGAGAGGAACTGGTTTCCTAGCCCTGCGCCAGCCCATGCACCCTTTATCAGACCGGGGAGGTCCACGATTTCTACAGGTATGAACCTCCACCCGTTGATGCATGCCGAGTTCTTTGGGTTGTCTTTCACGCCAAGCTCCCTGCAAACGCACGGGGTCTTGACGTAGCCTACGCCTATGTTGGGCGTCTTTGTTGTGAACGGGTAATTAGAGATCTCGGCGTTCAGCATAGTGACCGCGTTGAAGAAGGTCGTCTTTCCTGTGTTCGTCTTCCCGATTATACCTATCCTTAACATTGGGTACCCTCATTTTATAAACTGCATGTACGGTATAAATCTCTTTAGCACAAGATGGAAAAAGTCGAGGGTAAATCTCCCATTTATGGTAGACTGTGGGCAAACCAGAACGATCAAAGCACAAAAGAAAAAACACTCCATAGAAAATATTCGTTTACGATAAAGAGTGGAGGCTCCCAATGCTAAGTGGTTTCAAGATTTTCAATTTCAAAGAACTATGAAGTGGGCCGTGCAAATCAAACGGAGCCACGCGAGACCGCTCGAAATTTAGGTGAGTTTAGCACCTCTGTATTGTGGCTGATCTAATTGAGGGCTGAAACATTAACTGGGCATGATTTTGAAAGGGCTTGTAAAGATGTAGCAATTCTGCCTGTTGGCAGCGTCGAGAGGCACGGAGACCACCTCCCGGTAGGCATCGACACGCTTATACCCGATTTCATATCCAAAAAAGTCGCCGAGTCTCTGAACTGCCTGGTCCTACCTCCAGTCTGGTATGGCTCATGCAAAGCCATGAGGAACTTCGCGGGCACCTTCGATATCCCGGAGGAGGTCCTTTACAAATATCTGAAGTCTATAATGGTTGAGGCGCGCAGGAACGGCATAAGACTTCTCGTTGTCGTGAACGGGCACGGCGGGAACTCCGTACCAATAGCCATGGCTGCTAGGGAGGCTACCCGCGAGACCGACCTCTCTGTGCTGGTGGTGGACTGGTGGAGAGACCTCGGAGCAGATGCTCTGTCTAAGTTCTCTTCACCAGGTCATGCGGGCGAGGACGAGACAAGCGCGATGCTTGCGGTTAACAGCGATCTCGTGAATATGGATCTTGCAAGGTCGCACGAGATCCAATACCCCTCCTTCAAAATTTACTCGAAGAAACTCGACGAGCGACTATACAAGATAGCACTCACAGGAGACGCCACAAAGGCGAGCAAGGAGAAAGGTGAGGAGCTCATGGGAGCTGTCATCAGCGATTTGATCAAAGTTATCGAAGATGCAAAGCGAACAATCGCGGGGTGATGTTGTGAAGACGACCTTCAAGGAGCTCCGCCTGAGCACCACCAAGAGAAGGGAACTCATCGACCTGACCGACGAGGTCAACAGGGCGGTGAGTGAGAGTGGCGTCGAGAACGGAATTTGCTTGGTCTACTCCATGCACTCAACAAGCGCCATCATAATCAACGAGGGGGAGAGCGGCTTGATGGAGGACATACTTCACAAGGTAGATGAGGACTTCCCTCGCGGGAGGGCGTGGCTCCACAACAGGATTGACGATAACGCGGACGCGCACCTCGCAGGCGCCTTCATAGGTCCCTCCGTGGTCATCCCCGTGAGGGGCGGGTCGCCCTGCCTGGGGACCTGGCAGAGCGTCTTCTTCGTCGAGCTTGACGGTCCAAGGATCGGGCGTAAGGTCATAATAGAAGTCCTTGGTAGCTGAAATAAAATTAGATTCTTAAGGCTAACCTTCACAGCCTTGGCTATTTGAATCTTAATAAATACAGAAGCGGAAAACTCAACACGAGGGGAAGCTGTGAAACTCAGCCCACTCACACTCTTTCGCTATGCGACCCAATAACCTCCGAATTTTTGATCCCCTATTGCAACCTCTGGTAATGTTCTTATCATTTTTGATATCTCTACTGCAAATACTTTTGCCACCACTGCTTGTGCCTTTAGTTTCACTGTCACTCAAATAAATCCCCAACAGGTTAACTCCGAGCGCGGTATATAAACATTGGCACTCCCCATCACCGATTTTAAAATACCATTGTAACAACAGAGGCAAAAGTTCATCTTTTATTGAATAAGTAAAAATTTCAATTTCCTATTTTACTTTTTTTGACAAACCCCCGCGGGTCCCTCTTTTTTCTGACTCACTGGCCTTCACACTCGGCTAAATCAATAGCATACTCTATATGGGATGCACAACTTTGTCATTTGGGGCCAGTAAGGTACCGATCCAGTCAATAGCACATTGGTAGGATTAGGATTTTCCTTTTGGCGAGTTTTAGATCTCAGATCCATGTTCATGAGAAGCGCCCCAAGGACGCACGAGGTTTAAGGATAATCAGAGCTTCAAAATAAGCAAGAGGTTGTTTATAACAGCTCAATTAAGGAAAAGAAGTGTTTTGACGATAAGCGAGACCGCATTATTATTTGAATAATTTTGAGATTAGGGGTTAAAGAGCACGCACGGTACATTGTTGGTTTGACGTCTACTGTTTGCCTCGAATCTACCACTCTACCATACTCAAGTTCCTAAGCTGCAGTTTTTCAGATCCATTATTTTTGGATTGTTATTCCTAGCCCGCCTATTACGTATTTAGCTTTGCATACTACGGCTGTAGTGCTACTTCCAGCGAAGACTAGCCCAACGAATGCTCCGCCTTTATCTACCGAGCTTCCACTATCTCCACTATCGATAAAGGGCTGATTTACCAATATCTGGTCGTAGAATATTGCCCATTTAGATTGCGTGTACCAAACTTTTACTGTACCGCCCGTGTCGAATACAGTGTTGGTGGTGACTCCAGTGGTTCTTCCAGACTTTCTGACGGTCTCTCCTACACTCACCTCGGTCGTACCACTAATAGTATAAGTATTTTGATTATCGCCATCCAAAGCTTCACAAACCAAGTAATCAGCAGCAGGTATTGTTAATTTTGCTATGGCGGCATCGGCGTAGTTCTTGCCTTTAGGACCGAACGTTATCTTAATGTAGCTGTAGAGTTCGCCTACCTTATTCTCTATGGTGCCCCCATCATAGGTTCCGGGTTGAAGTACAGCTGTACCCAATGGCAGGAATTGTGCCTTGCTATTCATTGCTATAACATGCGCATTGCTGAGTGTGTAATAATTGGTGGCGTTCAGTCGTAGGCTAGATTAGGAGCTTACCCGCTCCTTGTGTTGTGAACCAAAACACAACATAAAGGAGGTAGAGTAAGCCCCTATGAGAATTGATTTTACCAGCAATATAGGCATTTCCGCTCTGCTTGAATCTGCGACGGAGAGGAGCAGGGAGGCATTAAGGGAGGCCGTGGAGAGGAGACAGGACCTCCTTCTGGAACAGTTATGCGGTCCCATGCGTAAGCCAAGAGGCTGCAGGAGGGCAGGAACCTACAGGAAGACGATCATAACGAGCATGGGAGAGGTGAGGCTGAGGCTCGTGAAGGTGACCGACGGGAGGAGGACGTGGACGCCAATTCTGGAGGAGCTCGGCATTAAGGGGAGGAGGTACTCAATGGACGTTGTAGCGAGGTGCGCCGACCTGGCTACGAGGCTATCATACCACGATGCTAGCGAGCAGTTCAGGAGGGTGACAGGGGTTTATGTCCCTAAGGGGACCATCCACAGTTTCGTTCAGAGAGTGGCAGGGATGCTGATGGAGG